>Ga0207421_10000600_pt1 | contig 46687 bp, 33 predicted proteins | sample SodLakKL_010_SED_4_FD_187542 | JGI IMG/M metagenome (GOLD analysis project Ga0207421, IMG submission 187542) | Alkaline sediment microbial communities from Lake Tanatar, Kulunda Steppe, Russia - 8KL_010_SED (SPAdes) (version 2) | ecosystem: Environmental > Aquatic > Non-marine Saline and...
GACCGGGCTGGCGCCCGGACAAACAGGCGTATGATTAAATACGGTCATGGCATTTCACTTCGTGACCTTCGGTTCATCTGACCATATGAATCAAAAATTATAAACACATGAAACGGCATACCTCTCTCCTGGGGCTATGCCGTTTTTGTTTTTCTGGGTACCTTTACCGGGAGAAGGTTCAGTATCCAGGTGTTCAGTAACAAGGTTTCATGTTCTATTCCGATGTACTTATTGCCGGAGCCGGGGCCGCAGGACTGACGGCCGCGATTTTTGCCGCGCAATCCGGTTCCGCTCCGGGTTCCGGGTTCGGCACACAAACAGGCAAAATTTGCGATGAAGACTCCGGTTCTCATCCTGAAATTACGCTGCTTGAACGGACAAACCAGCCCGGCCGCAAAATTTTGATGTCCGGAGGAACCCGCTGCAATGTCCTCCCTGTAGAGGCGACCAAAGATGATTTTATCACCGAATCTTCGCCGAATCGCCTGCGTAATGTCTTCAAATCATGGTCGGTTGAAGGCTGCCATGAGTGGTTTTCATCGGAAATCGGGCTTGATATGGCATGTGAGAAGGCATCCAACAAATGGTTTCCCAAAAGCAATTCTGCAAAGGAAGTACGGGATCTTCTGGTGAAACGCGCCCGGAAACTGGGGGTAACGATACGAACATCGTCGTCAGTCACGGACATCAGCCGGACCGGTGAGTACTGGAAGATAACCACCGCTTCCGGAGAAACGCACATAGCGCCAAAGGTAATTCTGGCCACCGGCGGAATGTCTATCCCGCGTACCGGAACGGATGGAACCGGCCACTCCATCATGCAGCAGCTGGGACATTCGCTGCATGAGCCGTATCCGGCGCTGACGCCACTCAAGGGACCGCATCCCGGACGGGAGCCCCTGCCCGGCGTATCGCTTGACGTTGACATTGTTCCTGAAGACAGACAGTCAAGCACCTTCGGCTCGCGGCGCAGCGGTTTTCTTTTTACCCATGACGGATACAGCGGGCCGGCCGTGCTCGATGTGTCACATGTGGCAGTTAAGGCACTGGCTGATGATCCATCCGGATATAAGGCGGCCCTGCGTGTCAACTGGGCAGACAAGGGCGCGGACTGGTGGCGGGAACAGCTTCAGGGCAGCTTGACGACCAGCGGGCTTCTTGCAAAATACCTCCCCAGAAGACTTGCAGACAATCTGCTGGAAGAAGCCGGCCTTCAAAAGCTGAAAACCGCTCAGCTCACCAAAAAACAGCGCAATCTTATGATCAGCATGCTGACCGAATACAGGCTTGTTCCGACCGGGCATGCCGGATTCAGCAAAGCCGAAGTTACGGGAGGCGGTGTTCCAATCGATGAAATCAATCCGGCCACAATGGAGTCGCGGATCCTTCCCGGAATTTATCTCTGCGGTGAGATCCTTGATGTGTTCGGCAGAATCGGCGGCTTTAATTTTTACTGGGCATGGGTAAGCGGCCGGCTGGCCGGAAGATATGCGGTTACTTCCTGATATTTTTTTTCCCGTTTTACTGGTATTATTCTGGTATCTGCCCCATCAAACCCAACCAATTCCGCTATGACCATCAAACACTATTTCCACTTGCGGCCTGTCTTCATCCTTTTGCCGCTCATTCTGTTGCCGCTGCTTTCCACTCCCGGTAATACTTCAGCCCGCGACTCCGGCAATGTTATCATCGAAACCGAAGCCGGTGCGGTGTGGTTTTCACGGAACGATGTGCGCATTCCCAACGAAGGCGGCACCAAATTTGACATGATCGATCTCATTGGAAAAGACCCTTACGCCTATTTCAGGATCCGCATCGGCTATCACATTACCGACCGTCATTACATCCGGGGTCTTTTTGCTCCGCTCGAAGTCTCGGGAACCGATGAGCTGGAAAGGGACGTGTTCTTTAATGAAACCACCTTTGCGGGTGCGACTCCGACCAAAGGAACCTACCGGTTCAACACGTACCGTCTGACCTATCGCTATACATTCTACAGAACTTCTCCGTGGACACTTGGCGTTGGAGCGGCCGGACTTGTAAGAGATGCCAAAATCGAGCTTGAGCAAAGTGCAGACGATAATGACGGGGAACTATCCGATCGTGACACCGATCTGGGCTTTGTTCCGCTGATTCATTTCATGGCCAGAAGAGAACTATCAGACCGAATTTCAGTTACTCTGGATCTGGAAACGCTGGGAAGTCTGCAGGGCCGTGCAACGGATGTCTCTCTGATGCTGGATTACAGCCTGAGAGACCGCATTGTGCTTTCAGCCGGCTACCGGCTCCTGGAAGGCGGTGCGGATGTGGACGATGTTTATAATTTTTCCTGGATCAATTACGGTGCAGCCGGATTGACGATCCAACTCTGATGATTCCATATTCAGCAAATGGCTTCCGCAGCACGCATATTCAAATAATTACCACAAGACTTTTCGTATTTATTTTTTACGGATTATTGCATTTTATCAGATACTTTTTTATCAAGTTGTTAGACTGAATAATAAAGTAAAACGGTATACATTATTTATTATACAGGGATAACCTGCCCGTTTTTTATTTATTTGCTGTCTTTTATCTATTATTGACATTGTATACTGCTCAAAATATTAACCACCATGGCATCTCCGGACACCCTGAAAAAATCCGACCCGGTATCCGAACTGCATCCCGCACCGGATACTGTCTCACCCATTAATGATAAATTTGTGGAACTGCTGATGGACCGTTATCTCTATACAGATGACATCAGGTCCAATATCATCAGCGAAAATCTGCTTCCGAAAGGGGTACTGGCCCGTCTTGATGCAGCTTATCCTCAGTACTCGGGAATTCAGGAGTCCCGGGAGTTCATGTTCACCGGCAAGCATCACTATTCCGGACTTAAGGGCTTCCGCGAGATCGTGGCCATACTCGAAAAAAACGGTATCGATATCGGGCACATCGCCGAACGCGAGCTGTTCATTGATGTATACCGGTTTCTGGCCACCAAACATGTACTGAACAAGATCGACTGGAATGATTTTGAGAATGACTCCTTGTTTCAGCTGGTCATGCCCCAGCCCGGCATGATTGACTCCGGTGTGGTGAACGCCTATATCAACGCCGTGTCGGAAGAGGAAAAGGCACAGATCGTCCGGGAGCATCAGAAAAATACCAATCCGCATGACGGGAATCAGCTGCTGAACAAGCCCTGGTACCTGAACGATGCCGGCGAACCGGTAGTGCTCAAAGGCAGTCAGCACAAATATCCCCCCTGCCAGCTGATCTTTGACAAAACAACGCAAAGCTGCTTTGCTTTCTGCACTTATTGCTTCCGTCACGCGCAGGTTCGGGGTGATGAAGACATGTTTGCCCAGGACGACATCGGTGAGATACATGAGTATCTGAAACGGCACAAAGAGGTAACCGATGTGCTGATCACCGGAGGCGATGCCGGACATATTCCATTCGGGCGACTTGAAAAGTATATCACTCCGATTCTTGAAGATCCGGAGCTGCTGCATGTCAAGACACTGCGTCTGGGCTCGCGCGCTCTGACATTCCATCCCGAGATGATCCTTCAAAGCGACTATGACAAGTTTCTTGACCTGTTCCAGAAAATTTATGACCATGGCGTGCAGGTCGTCTGGATGGCTCACATATCCACACCCCGTGAAGTCATCAATCCGTCGGCCATCGCTGCCATCCGGCGCCTGAAATCCCGCGGGGTGACCATCCGCAGTCAGAGTCCGATCATGAACAACATCAGCCTGTTCAAGGATGAAGACGGGAAGGTGGATGTGGACCGTTCGGCGCAAAACTGGATCGATCTCGGAAATGTTCTGGGCATGCTGGGTGTCGGATTTCACTCGATGTACTGTGCACGTCCGACCGGAGAGCACCACTACTTCTCTGCGCCGCTTGCCGACATCCTGGAAATATTCAACAAGGTATACCGTGAGCTGCCATCGGTAAACCGGCCCTCCCGGTATATCACCATGACCTCATCGGCGGGCAAGGTTTCACTTATCGGTGCAACGAAGATCAACGGCCGGGATGCCTTTGTGCTGAAATTCAATGAAGCGAGAAATATGAAATGGATGGACGAAGTATTTTTTGCCGAGTATGACCGTGAAGAAAACACTATTGAAAACCTGAAGCCCTTCGACTCGGATACCTATTTTTACGAAGAAGAACTTGAGGAAATAGAGCGAACACTCGCCGAACAGCTGCAACGCGAGTTCCAAAAACAAAATTGATGATCAATAAAATTGTCTCTACCCCGGCTGAAGCAGTCAGCACAGTAAAAGACGGTTCTGTGGTAATGATCAGCGGCTTTGGTGAGGCCGGCAGTCCCATTGAACTGATACACGCCCTTATTGACCACGGCGCCCGGGATCTCACTGTAATCAGCAACAACACCGGCAGCGGCCATGTCGGACTCGCAGCCCTGATTGAAAACCGTCAGGTTGCCAAAATGATCTGCTCCTTTCCACGGACAGCCAATTCACGGGTATTTCCAGAGCTCTACAAAAACGGGGAAATAGAACTGGAGCTTGTCCCTCAGGGCACACTGGCCGAGAGGATCAGGGCCGGTGGCGCGGGCATCCCCGCCTTTTACACCCCTGCATCCGTGGATACACCTTTGGGTGAAGGCAAAGAAGAGCGGGTATTCGACGGGCAGAAATATGTTATGGAATATGCCCTGAGTGCCGATTACGCACTTGTCAAATGCCAGACTGCCGACCGCTACGGGAACCTTCTTTACAACAAAACAGCAAGAAATTTCGGGCCGGTCATGTGCACCGCTGCTGAAACATCCATAGTTCAAAGCCGGAACATCGTTCAGGCGGGTGATATTGACCCTGAAACCGTTGTCACCCCCGGCATTTTTGTTGACAGCGTGGTGGAAGTTGCCGATCCGGCCGATGAATCCAAACTTGTAGCCGAAGACAGGAGATATCCATGGTAAGCTCCGGAAGTACATCAATGAAAGAAAAAACAAGCCGCACACCATCCCGATGGGACGTGCCGGCCATGGCACAAAAAGTCGCGCTGGACATCCCGGACGGATCCTATGTCAATCTGGGAATAGGAATGCCGGAACTGGTCGCAGATTATGTCCCGGAGAACAGGGAAGTTATTTACCATACGGAGAACGGTTTACTGGGCATGGGTCCGGTTCCTGAACCCGGCAAAGAAGATCCGGAGCTGATCAACGCCGGGAAAAAATGCGTCACAGCCATTCCCGGTGCCTGCTATTTCCATCATGCCGACAGTTTCACCATGATCCGCGGAAGGCATATTGATATATGCGTGCTTGGTGCCCTGCAAATTTCCGAAGAAGGCGATCTTGCCAACTGGTCGACCGGCGAACCGGGTGCCATTCCGGCGGTTGGCGGTGCGATGGACCTGGTGGCCGGCACCAAAACCATCTACGTAATCAGCCGGCACAACACCAAGTCCGGCGACCCGAAAATCGTGTCATCATGCACCTATCCGCTTACAGGAAAAGCAGTGGTTGACCGGATCTACACCGATCTTGCCATCATCGATGTGACCGCTGACGGACTGTTTGTGCGGGAAATGCATCCCGAAATCACATTTGATTATCTTCAGCAGCAAACCGGTGCCAGGCTTCACCGCTGACAGCATCTGCCGATAACATACATGAAATCCGAAACTCGTATATAATACCACCCGAAACCAACCTCTCACTGAATATCATCTCAGTGTACTCATTATGGAAACCCCATCCAGCCGGTCAGACAAGGAAAAACGATCCGGAGATCGCATATACAAGGAAGCCTGCGATGTCATCGCCGGCGGTGTAAGCCGCAATACCGTTTTTCGCCGGCCTCACCCCTATTATGCTGCCAGCGCATCCGGCTGCTATGTGACCGACATCGAAGGTGTGTCCCGCATCGATTTTGCAAACAACATGGCCTCTCTGATTCACGGTCATGCCCATCCGGAAATCAACAAGGCTGTTACGGAACAGCTTCAGAGAGGAACGGCCTACACGATGGCAACAACGCCGGAGATAGCCTTTGCCCAGCTGCTCAACAAGCGCATACCGTCATTTGAAAAAATACGGTTTGTGAACTCCGGAACGGAAGCGGTCATGACCCTGATCAAAGCGGCCCGCGCTTATACCGGCAGGGAAAAAATCGCAAAGGCCGAAGGCGCTTATCATGGCAGCTACGACTATGCCGAGGTCAGTCAGACATCCAATCCGTCCAACTGGGGAGATCCGGACCAGCCCAACTCTGTTCCGGTGGCCAATGCCACGCCGCAATCCGTGCTGGACAATGTTGTCGTGTATCCCTACAACGACCTGGAAAGGACTCTCGCCATTCTGGACAATCATGCCGGTGACATTGCCTGTGTGCTTGTTGATCCGGTTCCGCACAGGGTCGGGCTGTTCCCCGGCACGCAGAAATTTATTGCCGGTTTGTACGACTGGACTCGTGAAAACGGCGCTTTGCTGGCTTTCGATGAGGTTGTGACCCTGCGCGTGAATTATGGCGGGGCCCAGGCAGACTATCCTGACAAACCGGATCTGACCGCAACCGGAAAAATCATAGGCGGCGGATTTCCGGTCGGAGCCGTAGCCGGCCGCTCGGATGTCATGCGTGTACTTGATCCGCGTGAGTCCAGGCTTTTGTTCCCGCATTCCGGAACATTTTCGGCAAATCCTGTTACGATGACGGCAGGCTATGCCGCCATGAGCTTGTTCGATGAGAAAGCGGTAGAGCGGATCAACGACCTGGCCGGAATGGCTGTCGGTCAAATCAACGAGGCTGTTTCTGTGGCTGACGTACCGGTTTCAGTGACCGGTGCGGGATCGATGTTCCGCATCCACCTGAAAGAAAGTTCGCCGGAGTCCTACCGTGAGGCCTATCAGCCGGCTGAAGAGACAGCGCTGATCAAGGAGCTACTGGATTATCTGTATATGCAGGAGCAGATCATGATGATCAACACCTGTACCTGCATGCTTTCCACCGCCATTACAGAGGATGAGATCGTGCGGCTGTCCGAAGCCATGCTCAACGGTTTCCGGCACATCAAACCGGGGCTGGACAAGTTGCATGACAAACAAGCTGCACCGAAGCATGCATAACCGGAACGGGAGCATCCCGCACCAATTCTGCCGAATCCCAAACGTATAAGATATGAGCGAAGCGTATATTTGTGATGCCATCCGGACACCCGTCGGCAAATACGGCGGCAGCCTGTCCTCTGTCCGGGCCGATGACCTGGCCGCCATACCCATCAGGGCCATCATGGACCGCAACCCGGGAATTGACCCGCATGATATCAGTGATGTGATTATGGGCTGTGCCAATCAGGCCGGTGAGGACAACCGGAATGTAGCCAGGATGGCGCTGCTGCTCGCAGGCCTGCCGGAAACCGTCTCCGGAGTCACAGTCAACCGTCTTTGCGGATCCGGAATGGAGGCTGTCGGCGCAGCGGCACGGGTGGTCAGATGCGGGGAGGCGGACCTCGTTGTGGCAGGCGGTGTGGAAAGCATGTCCCGGTCGCCATTTGTCGTCGGCAAAGCAGAAACTGCGTTTTCACGCTCAATGAGCATGCAGGATACCACGATCGGATGGCGCTTTGTAAACAAAAAGATGCAGGAGCTGTACGGGACTGAGTCGATGATGGAAACAGCTGAAAATATCGCGGATGAGCATGGCATCAGCCGGGAGGATCAGGATGCTTTTGCCCACTGGAGCCAGGTAAAAACGGCCGAAGCACAAAATGACGGCCTTCTGGCCGATGAAATTGTGCCGGTGATCATCCCCCGGCGCAAGGGTGACCCGGTGACCGTAAGCAGGGACGAGCATCCGCGGTTGTCTTCTCCGGAAAAGCTGGCATCGCTCAAACCGGTGGTTCATAAAAACGGGACCATAACGGCTGCCAACGCATCGGGTGTGAATGACGGTGCCGCCGCGCTGCTTGTTGCGTCGGAAAACGCTGTCCGGAAATACGGCCTGAAACCTGTCGCCCGCATTGCAGGTATGGCCACGGCGGGCGTGCTGCCGCGCATTATGGGAATGGGGCCGGTACCTGCCACAGAAAAGTTGTGCAGGAGGCTGGATATGAACCTGGCCCGGTTTGATATTATTGAACTGAATGAAGCTTTTGCGGCGCAGGCTCTGGGCTGTACGAGGGCCATGGGGCTTTCTGACAATGATGAGCGCATTAATCCCCGCGGCGGGGCGATCGCGCTCGGACATCCGTTAGGCATGAGCGGTGCCAGGCTGATCACCACCGCCTTCCATCAGCTTCAGACCGGAGATGCACGAAACGCACTGTGCACCATGTGCATAGGAGTCGGTCAGGGAATCAGCATGGCAATCGGGAAAGCTACTGGACAGGAATTTTAAGGAATCTGCCCGATTCGATTTGCTCATCCAGCTCTGCCTGGTTGATGATTGCTACCTGCTCGGCGGAAATATTCATCGGCAGCTCGTCCGGCAGGAAGTCCTCAAACCGGCCGTCCCTGTCGGCGCGACTGACTTGCAGTGTAACCGGGCGGACATCGAGTATATCCCGGTCCGTCAGTTCATCAAATGATTCAGGAACTGCTGTAAAAGCAGATTCGTACTCCTCAAAGGAGCCCACCGGTGTGTAGTTGATAAAGCGGTAAATACGGTCGTCATATTCAACTGCCCAGATCAATGCACGTAAATCCTCCTGATCCTGCTCAATGGTTGCATCTGCCTTATAGGCTGTATATCGTCCGCTGCTACGGGTTTCCGAGCTGCTGTTCACAGAGATCCCCTCCTGCGCCGTGACACCTTCCACCGACTCCCGCGCAGATTCCGACTCTCCGTCAATCCGGAATATCATCACCGCGTTTTCGGATGAACTGACCAGGATTACCTGCTGTCGCTCATTGATAAGCCGCCATCTGTCGGGAACGGAAAACTGAAAAGCCAGCTCCGGATGGACGAACCGGTCATTGTCCAAAAATCCTTCCCGCGGGTTTTCACCGAAAATCATTCCGTCAAGCAGTTCCATGTATTGCTCTTCATTTTTTTCGGTTTGTTCATACCCTTTTTCAGCCCATTCACGGGCAAGCTCCGGAATCGTTTTCTCCCTTTCGCCGGGATCGGGGTGACTTGAAAGGAAAGAAGGAATGGAGTGTCCGGCTTCTTCGGAAATACGTTTCAGGCTTGTAAAAAATGCGGCGCCCTCACCGGCGGCATACCCTGCCTTGGCTGCGTACTCCACTCCAAGCCGGTCGGATTCCCGCTCGGCATCCCGACCGTAACTGAGAAAAATAAGCTGTGCGGCCTGGCTGCTCATGTTGAGAATACTTTCGCCGGGCAGTCCCAGAAATTCCTGACCAAGTACGGCCCCGCCAATGATGGCAATTTGTCCCAGCGACTGCCGCATCGCCCTTTGAGAGGCATGCCGGGCGGCAACGTGGCCGATTTCGTGACCGACGACCACGGCCAGCTGCGCTTCATTGTTGAGATGTGCCAGCAACCCCCTGGTTACATAGACATATCCGCCGGGCAGGGCAAATGCGTTAACGACAGGACTGTCCAGAACCCGGAAATAGAACTCGGTTTCGCGAAACTGCCGGTCGGTGTCCTCTCGTCTCATGTGGCTGACTTCAAGCAGTTTGTGACCGAGTTTGTCCACAAATTCGGTTGTATTGTGGTCATCGAACAACCCGTACTGGGCAGTAAACTCCTTGTCGACTTCCTGTCCGATCTGTACTTCCTGATTCCAGGAGTAGGCCATGAGCCGTTTATTTCCGGAAACCGGATTTCGCTGAATAGTACACCCGCCTGCGAGCAGGATAATAGTCAAAAAAACTATGGAATTTCGTATTATTCGGATCATAGGGAGTTGCCTGTCGTTATGGTTTACCATAATATACGCTTTCTGAAATCTTGCCGGAAGTTGATGATTCATATAATTTAACAGCTTTGCCGATTCCAGGCCGGAGTCAGACGCAATTATTCTTCACCATGTCATCCAACTAAAGTCATCATGCTGAAAAAGTTCTTTACGCCTCAGAAAATTGCCGTCATTGGTGCATCAGGAGATCCCAACAAACTTGGATACGATGTTATCAATAATCTTTTGCGATTCGAGTTTCCGGGATCGATTCACCCGGTGAGCAAATCGTACAATGAGATTCTTGGAGTGACCTGTCACGTATCCATCGAAGATCTGCCGGATGACATTGATCTGGCACTGGTTATCATTCCGGCAAAGGCGGTTCCCGGTGTAGTGGAGAAGTGCGGGGAAAAAGGTATCCGGAATATCATCGTCATGAGCGGCGGTTTCAGTGAGACGGGTGAACAGGGCCGGATGCTGGAAGAAAAGCTGAAAGAGACGGCACAAAGGCTGGGCGTCCGCGTTATCGGGCCGAACTGTATCGGTGTGATCGATACGCACACTCCGCTCAACACCACCTTCATCATCGGCATGCCCGAAAAAGGGGAAATCGGATTCATTTCGCAATCCGGGGCTCTTGTGGTTGCCGTGATAGACTGGGCAGCCGGATCCGGGATCGGGTTTTCACGAATGGCAAGTCTGGGCAACCAGATGGACATCACCGAAACCGACATGATTGATGAGATCGGTCAGCACCGGGAAACAAAAGTTATCACCGCTTACGCCGAAGGGATCACGGACGGACGGAAGTTCCTGCAAAAAGCCACCGAAATTTCACTCAGCAAACCGTTCATGATTCTGAAGGGCGGACAAAGCGACAAGGGTGCACTTGCCGTGTCATCGCATACCGGCGCTTTGTCCGGAAGCAATGATGCCTACAACGCGGCATTCCGCAAAGCGGGTATCCTGAAGGCAGAAAACATGGAGGTGATGTTTGATTCGGCCCGTGCTCTTGCCTGGCAGCCGCTGCCGAAAGGCAACCGGGTGGCCGTACTTACCAACGCGGGCGGGCTCGCCATTCTGACTGTGGACGCCATCGAAAAGAACGGGATGGAGATTGCACCGCTGACGGAGGAGACGAAATCCTTTCTGAAGACGAGGCTGCCTGCGGCTGCAAGTGTCAACAATCCGGTGGATGTTCTGGCAGGATCGGGTCCGGCTGTGTACGGGCTTGCCCTTGATGCCCTGCTTGCTGACGAAACGGTCGATGCCGTTGTGGTCATCCAGGTCCCGCAGGACTGGTTTCTTCCGTCCGGACTGGCGGAAGTGGTTGCTGAAACATCGAAACTGCACCGGAAGCCGGTACTCACTTCCATTATGGGCAAGGAATCATCCAAAGAGGCGCTGGAAATTCTGAACAAGCGGCGTATTCCGAATGTGCCGTTCCCTGAAAGAACAGCTGCCATTCTGCAGTACATGGTTGAGCGGAAGGATTGGCTGGACCTCATTAATGAAGAGCAGGTAACTGCCTTTGATGATATGACGGAAACACCTCAAAAGCCCTCCGGCGCAGACGAACTTGCCGCATCGCAACAGTGGGAGGCTCTGGCCGGAGCCTACGATATTCCGCTTCCCGAACAGGACAAAGCGTCTGATGCTGACGAGGCAGTCGGCCTCTCAGAGAAAATCGGTTATCCGGTTGTCATGAAAATGATTTCGGAAAAGTTCACGCATAAATCGGATGTCGGCGGGATTAAAATCGGGCTGAATAATGAAGATGATGTCCGTAATGCCTGGAATGAGATAACCGCAGCAGCTTCGGATGCCGGTGCGGAATTGCAGGGTGTTCTAATTCAGAAGATGCTGACAGGCGGACAGGAAGTGATTATCGGCATCAAGCAGGATCCGCAATTTGGTCCGCTGATTGTTTTCGGGACCGGCGGTACTGAAGTTGAGCTGTACAAGGATATTGAAACAGCAATTGCACCTCTGAACGAAGGTGAAGCCCGGCGTCTGATCGCTTCTACCATAGCCGGAAGAAAGCTGAAAGGCTGGAGAAATCTTCCTCCGGCGGACATGGATGCCGTGGTGGATATTCTGATCAAAATGGGGAACCTGGCAGCCGGTCATCCGGAAATTCAGGAGATGGAGATGAATCCGCTCTATGTTTTAGAGCAAGGCAAGGGAACTTACGCCATTGACATCAGAGGGGCACTCCGGTCTAGTTGATCTGCTTGACCAGCCCGTCGTATCCCTGCTCCCGGAGCAATGCGAGGTCTTCCCTGGCACTTTGAATGCTGTAATAGGTGCCGTGATAGACCATGTACCTGCCGCGCTGAAACATATCAACGTACTCGACCCGCGCTTCACCGCCGACATCTTCTGCAAAACGCTCGGCGTACATCGGACCGCTGTATTCCGCCAGCTGAATGGTGAACAACTCCTGCTCCAGGTCATCCGGAATGTCGCCGCCTGCTTCTACCAGCTCCAGTCTGACTCTGGCCGTACCCGAATCAAGCATATCTATTTCCTGTGCAGCAGCCCGGGAAAGGTCGATGATCCGGTCGCCGACATATGGGCCGCGGTCGTTGATTCGGACCTTTACCGATTTTTCATTTTCCGTATTTACTACCCGGACTACCGTGTCAAACGGAAGGGTGCGATGGGCGGCTGTAGTATCGTTTTCATTATAAATTTCACCGTTTGAAGTACGCCTTCCATGAAAACCAGGGCCGTACCAGCTGGCGACGCCTTCCTGAAGCACCTCCGGCACCTCCTCCCGGTCCGCCTCCGGAAACGCGCATGATGACACCATCCACGCAGTAAGCAACACCACTGCGAACACAACCGAATAACCCAGTTTATTTATCATGATTTCAGCAGTATTGAAGCCCCGGCCGGCATAATTTCGTGTCTGCCAGGTGTTATTGTTTTTAAAAATACAGCCAATACGTAATTATGCAACGGATTTACCGGGAAAAATCATTCACTCACCCATTACTACCCCTTCTCTGCGGCCATCTGCTCCGCCGAACCAGCCCTGCTCAATGCGCTGAACAGCCTGGATTCCACTGGTCAGCGAACGTTCTGAAATTTCATGGCCCTGATCCTCCAGATCACGAATTACCTCTTCGGGGAATCTTCCCTCCTCAAGCACGGACGGCCCGTTAAAATTGGCAAAATTGGGCATGTTAATCGCCTGCTGTGCATCAAGTCCGAAACCCAGCATTCCGGCCAGGGTTTTTGCCGTGTAATGGATAATAGCAGCGCCTCCCGGGGAGCCAAGCGTTGCGACCAGATCACCGCTTCCGGAATCGAAAACAAGTGTCGGGCTCATACTCGACCGCGGTTGTTTGCCGGGCTGCACCCTGTTGGCTATCAGCCGGCCTTCATCATCTTTTGGCTCAAAAGAAAAATCTGTCAGCTCGTTGTTAAGCATATAGCCCCCTCTCAGCCCGGTTCCCCCGTCAGCCATCACACGGCTGCCAAAGGCCTGCTCAATAGTCGTGGTCATGGACACAGCATTTCCGTCAGGATCGATAACACTAATGTGGCTTGTTCCTGCATCGGGCTGGACGGGGTGCTCACCGAACATTTCGGCTAACTCGCCCGGTTCGCCCGGCTCCGCCTGACCCATCGATTCAGAGCCAATGAGTGATGCACGCTCTGACAGATAATCAGGTTGAAGCATGCTTTGCCAGTCATCACCAGGAGCATGAACAAAATCAGGATCGCCGACATAGCGGCCGCGGTCTGCAAAGGCCAGTTTGGATGCCTCCAGGAACTGGTGCAGCCATTCGGCCGAGGGGATGGTGTCGGCCCGCAAGGGTTCCGGAGGCGGATTCAGGTTTTCCATGATTCCAAGAATCTGCATGACAGCAAGATGACCGGAGGAAGGCGGCGGAAATCCGCACACCCTGTACTCCCTCCATGGATTGCAAAGCGGTTCTGTTTCCGTTTCGCGATCGGGATAGCGGGTAATATCGCCAATTCTGATGGTACCGGGCCGGTCATGCCGGCGGACACGTTCCACCAGGTTATCCGCCACGGCACCCTGGTAAAACGCCGAAATTCCCTCTTCGGATATACGGTTGAGGATGCGGGCAAGCGCCGGATTTTTCAGTGTATGTCCGACCGGATGCGGTTCCCCCTCTTCATCAAAAAAATAATTGCGGGCAATCTCATCATCAGCCAGCCTTTCATCAGCAGAAACCTGCTGATACAGCCGTGGTGTGATCCGGAACCCCTCCTCTGCCAGTGTGATGGCAGGCACGAACAAATCCTTCCATTCGAGCTTGCCGTGCCTGCGGTGGGCGTCACGGAGCATCGCCAGGGTACCAGGTACACCGACCGAAAGACCGCTGTGAACAGCATCCGTAAAAGGAAGCGGATCTCCGTTTTCATCCAGAAACATTTCCTGGTTCGCACCGTCCGGAGCGGTTTCACGTCCGTTAAATGCGGTAACTTCGAGTCCGTCCCAGTGCAGCAGGAATGCTCCGCCTCCGATTCCACTCGACTGAGGTTCAACGAGTGTCAGCACCAGCTGAATGGCAATTGCGGCATCAACGGCCGAACCGCCGTTTTTCAGAATCTGATATCCGGCATCCGCGGCCAGAGGGTGCGCCGCCGCAACGGCGAATTCAGAGGTTTTCCATCCGGGGTTGGAAGTGTATCCGGTTGCAATTTCCGGCTGTTCCGGCAGGTCGTAATCGACGGTTTCTGCATCCTGATCCTTCTGTTCGCAGGCTGCGGACAGGGTGAGCATGAACACCAGTATCAAAAGCGGAAAAACGTTGAAGTATGCTGACTTTTTTTTCACGTAGCTATTTATACTTTTATTAAGTGATTCCGGAGCTCTCTGTTCAGGACAGAACTGCCTGCCTGACAGAACCACCTGCAGAACCAACTGACTTTTCGAACATTCATCCTCAAAAAAATACATAAAAAGAACTAATCGGCAATCGTGGATTCTGCATTCATTTTGTTACATTTAAGATATGACCAATGCAGCTGGCGCGGCTGAAGGGTGGTTCCTGCGGTTATTCAACCTGATCCGGCTGCGACCCATTACATACCTGATAATCTGTTCATACAATATGAAGTCACGGCATATCCGGCTATTCAACGGCATTGTGTTAATTGTGATTGCAATTTTGCTGACCCGTGTTCTTCATCACCGGATTGATACCATCCCTCCGCCCGGACCATTCTTCAGCCCCTACACCGGATTCTGGCAAAACATGGAGTCAGAGGGGATCAGGGATCTGGTGATTAAAGATACACATCTTCAGGATGAGGTGATGGTCCGGTACGATGACCGTGGTGTTCCTCACATTTTTGCCAGTAATGATTACGACCTTTATTTCGCCCAGGGTTTTGTGACTGCAAGAGACCGGCTCTGGCAAGTTGATTTTCAGTCTCGTGCCGCCGGGGGACGGATCTCCGAGATTGTCGGTGAGCAGGCGGTTTCGTATGATCGTGCGCAGAGGAGGCTTGGGATGGGCCATGGCGCCGACGTTAATGCCGCTTCCATGATGGAAGATCCGGAAATTGCTGCGGCAATCCGCGCTTACACCGAAGGTTTCAATGTCTGGATAGATCAGCTGCATCCTCGTGATTATCCGGTTGAATACAAAATCATGGATGCCGAACCGGACCGGTTCACCGAGCGGCATCCGGCGCTTATGCTGATGAACCTATCCCAGACCCTGACCTCCGGCTCCCGCGCACATGCCCAGACCAATGCCCTGGCCCTGCTTGATGAGGATATATACCATATGCTCTATCCGCAAGAGCTTCCGTGGGTTGATCCGATGATTCCGCCGGACCAGGAGTGGGATTTTGACCCTCTTATCCCGCAAAAACCGGATGACGACTTTGTCCCCGGAATAACGGATGAACTTCCTTTAAACGAGCCTCAATCTGGTATTGGGAGCAATTCCTGGGCTGTGGACGGAAGTAAAACGCAAAGCGGATACCCGATGCTGGCAAGTGATCCGCACCTTAGTGTCACACTTCCCTCGATCTGGCATGAAGTACAGCTGAACAGCGAGAATATCAATGTCTATGGTGTTGCTCCCCCGGCTGCACCCGGGGTTGTCATCGGATTCAACGAGTTAATCGCATGGGGGATCACCAATGCGGGGTCGCAGGTGCTTGATGTTTATGAAATCGAATTTCGCGATGAGAGCCGCCGGGAGTATCGTCACGACGGTGAGTGGAAGCCTGTTGAGCGGAGGATTGAAAAGATCCGGGTCAGAGGTGCTGAGACAGTGCAAGACACAGTTCTTTATACTCATCATGGTCCGGTCACCCAACCTTTTGATGAGACCATCGCATCGGAACGTTATCCCAAAGGCCATGCTGTAAAATGGCTGGCTCACCAACCGGGAAATATTCTGAAGGCTGTTTACGGTTACAACCGGGCGCGGAATGAGCAGGAATTTGAGGATGCCATGCGGCATTTTACCAATATCACTCAGAATTTCACCTATGCCGACCGTGAAGGAAACATTTCCATCGGCCATTACGGACAGTTTCCGGTTCGGTTCAGGGACCAGGGATCCTACATCAGCGACGGCAGTGATCCGGCATATGACTGGAATGAGTTCATTCCGTTTGAACATCTTCCGCGCAGCACCAATCCCGAACGGGGATTTGTAAGCACGGCAAATCAGAATCCTGTTGCTTCCGGCTATCCCTACTTTCTCGGCCGGTTTTATGCCGACTTCTCCCGCGGCGTCCGCATCAACAATTTGCTTGACGAGGCCGAAGATATGACAGCCGGCTTTTTCAAGGAGATGCTGATGGATGATCTTTCGCTGCATGCCGCCAAGATTCTTCCTTTCATGCTGCGCCGCCTTGACAACGATGACTATGGTGACAGGCGCGATACGATCATTGCCCTGCTCGAAGAGTGGGATTACCATTTTCGTCCTGACAGTCCCGTTGCCCATTTTTTCTCTTTGTGGGAACAAAAAATGCGCGATGAGTTATGGAATCCCCTGTTCAGTGAACATGAAAACAATGACATTTATATCAGGCGGCCGGATCGTACTGTAACTTACCACCTGCTGCTGGATGAAGAACATGATGTGTTCCGGACCGATGTGGACAGAAGCATTCAAGCTGCTTTCAACAATGCGGCAGACGAGTTTTTTGATAATTACGGAGATGATCCGGAATCGTGGCAGTATGGCTACGACCGCAATTTTTCCGTCGGTCATCTTGCTGACCTGCCCGGATTCGGCCGGGAGCGTGTGATCACAGGAGGCACGGCAGAAGCCGTCAATGCTGTCGGTTCCAGGCATGCTCCATCGTGGCGGATGATCGTTGAGCTCGGGCCTGAAATCCGCGCTTACGGACACTACCCGGGCGGACAACCGGGCAGGCCCGGACATCCCGATTACGACAAAATGATTGATGACTGGTCATCCGGAACCTTCCGGGAATTGCGTTTCTGGCACTCCGTCAACGAAGATGACGAACTCACATCATCGACAATCATTCTCAAACCAAACGAATCACAATGAATCCGGGATCTTCCGCAACGGCTCTTTTCGTGCTTGTCTTTTTGTCTGCACTGATACTGCAATTATTTTTGCCATGGTGGATTGTGGTGGTCATCGGCATTGGTGCAGGATGGATAAGCAAGCTGAAACCCTGGCAAACATCTGCTGTTGTATTTCTGGCTGTCGGGCTTCTCTGGGTGCTGTTTGCACTTTACCTGTCTGCAACACATTCAACGGCACTACTGGCCAGAATCAGCACCCTTTTCCAGCTGCCATCGGAATGGATGTTGTTTCCGGTGACCTTCCTTGTCGGTGCCCTGCCCGCCTCCATTGCGGCGCTGGGTGCGGGTCAGATCAAGCACTCCTCCCTGTTCAAACAAAATCCCGGGGGATAATCCGGTTCCATGTCCGAGAAAAAACCTTGAGATCATCCTCATAGGCATCCAGCTCCGCATGCAGGAAAAAGTGTTTGTCATCAGACCGCAGTACGGTTCGGGTATTGGTATGCACGCTCCAGTCCCCTCTTCGAAATGCCCGCTTTGCCTTGACCTCTCCTCTTACGGAGTTGAAGTTGGCCGTTTTGTAAGAATACCGCTCAAAAACACGATCTTCCATTTCCAGTTCAATATCTTCGATTTTCAACAATCCTCTGTCATTCTGCACCTCCAGCATGGAAAGGTCATGTGCCAGGTGCCTCTTTACAACCCAGTCGTGCCTGGCCGGCTGTATCTGCTTCACGGCGACCGGTTCTGCCCCCTCGGGTGCATCGAAAGCGGGCAGCTGAGAGTCTTCTTTTCGTGCAGGCCGGACCGGCATGTAGAGAATGGCCTCGCCTTCATAAACGGTCATTCTCACCGGTCTCGGCGGCGGCCAGGCCAGCGGCCAGTACGATGTGGACAAGGAGATCCGGAACCGGTGTCCCACGGGAAACTGCTGGGCCACATCGTTGAGCTGAACCCTGAAGCTGTATTTTTTACCCGGCTGCAGATACTGAGGATGCTCATTGCTGCGCTGATGCGTAAGATTCAGCAAGCCATACGTCACGCGGGTGGCCTTGTCGTCCGGGGCGACATCCGACAGCCGGACAGCTACCTGGGCAACTTTCTCATTCACACTGACATTCAGGTCTATCACAGGAGCCCCGAATATCTCCATCGGTTCCGTCAGCGGAGCACTTTCATAGACGAGCGATCCACCGTCCTCCTCCCGTTGATCGTTCGGAAGATCCGGAGGAGCGTTGTACGAACACCATTTACCGGCAAAAAGGCCCACACTGAGCGGCGACTGGATGGTCACGGCGGCTTCGGGCACTTTCGGTTCTCCTTTAAACCAGTGCAATTTTCTGTCGGATAATGCATAGCCGCTCATGGTGATGTGAGATGACGGCCAGGAATGTTCGGCAATCCACCGTCCCGGCTTCTGCTGGTACGTATTGGATGGAGGCACACTTTCCTGCATCCATACACGGTACATAGGTTCGTCCATAATTCCCGTATCCTTTCCCTTCAGCCAGTGATCCCACCAGCGCAGAGCTTCCTGGAGAAAACCGATGGCCGGACCCGGAACTCCGAGGTGGGGATATTTATGGCTCCAGGGACCGATCAATCCCTTGCGGGGCACTTTGAGGTGCTCCATCATCCTGCTGACCGCATTGGAGTAGCCATCCGCCCAGCCGCTGATTGCGTAGACCGGCACCTTTATCGCATCATAATCCTCACAAACCGATCCATGTTTCCAGTAATCGTCGCGGCGCTGGTGCTTCAGCCATGTTTCCAGCCAGAGTCCGCTGTTTTCAAGCCGGTTAAACCACATGTCGCGCCATTTTTTTCCCACCAGTTCAGGATCGGGCGGACAGCTGTTGAAGGCGAACATGATGGAAGCCCAGGAAAGATTATCCCCAAGGAGACATCCGCCCATATAATGAACATCATCGGCATAGCGATCATCCGTGGAGCACAGGCTGATGACACATTTCAGTTCCGGTGGCTGCAGTGCTGCAATCTGCAATCCGTTAAAACCGCCCCAGGAAATTCCCATCATACCGATATTGCCGTCACACCATTTCTGGGCGGCAATCCACCGGAGTACCTCAAGCCCGTCCTCCTGCTCCTGCGGGAGATATTCATCCATCAGCACGCCGTCCGACTCACCGCTTCCCCTGAGATCGACCCGCACGGCAGCGTAACCGTGTCCGGCGAACCAGGGATGCGCAACTGAATCCTGCCAGGCCTCCACGTCCCGTTTTCGATACGGGATGTATTCAAGGATGGCCGGGAAGGCTGTTATATCATCGGGACCGGGATCCGGGAGCCAGATTTTTGCTGCCAGTTTTGTACCGTCAGACAACGGGATGAACAGATTTTCGATCGTGGTGATTTGCCACGGGTAGTCTTGTCGTATGCGGAATGGATGTGGCATGGTAGCATATATTGAAGGTTTTAAAACAGGATTTCCGGTCTCAGTTTTTGGTGCTGTCCGAAGTCCGGTCCGGGTTGTTCCCGACGGGTGACATACGGAAGCTAAGTTCGCCAAGGCACAAGTTGTAGCGGCTCAGCAATTCCTTCCGGTTGTCCGCTCCCAGATATATGAGTGCACAAATATAGCTGTAGCTGTCCTGTTCGGGCAGATCGGACAGGTACATTCCGGGGCTGACATCCACCTGAATGATGGTCCCCGGGACACTGTTCCGGATGCGCTCGAGTTCGCGGTCACCGGGCACCTGCTCTACGAAGGCATCCCGAAACTCCCTGTAGAAACAGGCGGCAGCAAGTTTGTGCCTTCCTTTACCGTCAGGAATAGCGGGAATGCGGCCGGAGGCAAGATCAACCGGCACCTGGTGGTTGGAAACGCCATCCACTTTTTGGAAGAGTTCGCTGTGATGCTGGGCAATGCGGGTGTTGACCTCAAGCATGTAGATCTTGTTCATGCGGCGGTTCCAGAAAAACTCCATATTGAATGCGGAGTTGTTGAATGTGATATGATTCAGAAATGTTTTGCAGATGCGGGTCATTTCCCGCCGGATTCGCTGCGGAAGGACCGAGGGGTATTGATACCGAAAAAAAGCCGACCGGCCGGGATAGCGGATCGAGTCCACGATGCCGTGCACATGCAGCTCCCCGTCATGCATGCAGCCTTCGAGGGTGCACTGAAGTCCGCCAATCAGCTCTTCGGCAAGAAAGTAATGGGCTTTGACCTCCCGGACGTGATCGGGCATGGCGGGCTGCAGATAGTCCAGCAAACGGTCGAAAGGCCTTGAGATTCGTACGACCTGCTCCCGGATTACCGGTATGGCTTCATCCAGGTCCGATTTGTTTCTGATCATGAACCCCAGATGGGATCCGAATGATTTGACAGGTTTGATCCAGAACGGATAGGCAAGGGTGATCTCATCGGCCGGGTTGTCGCTGAAAGGGTCGAACAGACAGAAGCGTGGGATATGATCCGGAATGGACTGCTGCTGTTCGACGCGGCTCCAGTACTTGTGTTCGCATTTGATGAATGCATTCACCGATGCCGAGCGAAGCCCGAACCGTTCACAGAGCACAGGAACCATCGTGCTGACCGGGAAATCCATGTATCCGATAATCCCGTCGACTGTGCCCTGAAAGCCGGCAATTATATTTTCGGCCTTTTGGAGCAAATCGATAACCGGATACTCGTCCTGTTCGGTAACCTCCTCATAGGAAAGCAGTTCATGAAATTCATATTCATCAGCGTGCTGCAGGCCTTCAAGCCTGGCCCGGTTAAACTCATTGAGTCCGATCACAAACAGGTTCTTTTTTTTCATTTCCATGCCGGACTTTATATTACGGTTGCGATTCAATTCGCTGCCCGGGCGGCAGCAGGTCTGCCTGTTTGAATTCAAATCTTAGTCTTTCAACACACTCTCTGTACTTCCTGCCCAGATCACGATAGTTATTGGCTCCGAGGAAAATCCATGCCAGGTCGTAGCTGTAGCTGTCCTGCTCGTTCAGATCATAAAGCCGGACCCCCTCCGCAACTTTCACGTCAATAAGCGACCCGGGCACATCGCGCTGTATTTCTGCAATCTCTTCCGGTGTGGGTACCCGTGTGACGATCGCATCTTCCCACTTGCGGTAAAAAAACTTGGAAGCTCTGTTGTATTCCCCTTTTCGTTTGGGAAATGCGGGGTCGCGCCCCATTCCCAGCTCTACGGTAATCTGGTGATTGGAGGCGCCATCCACCTTTTCAAAAAGGTCACTGTGTGACTGCGATATCCGGGTATTTATTTCAAGCAGCCAGATCTTGCCGGTGGACTGGTTCCAGAAAAACTCGATGTTGAACGGATGATTGTCATAGCCGATATGTGCCAGCACATCTTCGGTGATTGCGGTCATGCGCTTCTGTACCGAAACGGGCAGCCGGGACGGGTAGTCATAATGGAAAAATGTCGATTTATTGGCATGGCGGATGGAATCAACCACACCATAAATATTTACTTTTCCATTAAAAACATATCCTTCCAGTGTACACTGCCGCCCTCCGATAATTTGTTCCGCTATACAGAAGCTGCCGTCCACCTTGCGGATTTCTGCAGGTACTTCAGCCCGGTCGAGGATGGCATTGAAGGGTTCGGCCATTCTTCCGATGTATTTCCGGATGACCCCGACGGCCCGGTCAAACTCCCTGCGGTTTTTAATGCGAAACCCGAGGTATGATCCGACTGATTTAACGGGTTTCAGCCAGAAAGGGAACTTCAGATCCACAGATGCATAAGGATCATCGGCAAACGGGTCAAGGGCGCAAAACCGCGGTACGGCATCGGGCACGATCTCTTTCTGAACTACCCGCCCCCAGTATTTATGCTGGCATTTCAGGATGCTCTCCAATGAGGGTGAGGTAAGTCCGAATTTCGGCCGCAGGATGGGGGTCATCATGCTGATAGGGAAATCAATATATGTCACGATGGCATCCACGGATCCGTTGAACTTTATCAGCTTTTTTTCCAGTTCGTTCAGCATGACCGGGATATTGTAATCATCCGCATCTTCAGCTTCTTCGGGCGGTATGAGTCCGTGAAATGTGTATGAGTCAAAGTTCCTGATGGATTTCAGTTTTTCATGATTGAATTCATTTAATCCGATCATGAAAACATTCTTCGAAGGCAGAGAAGGCATGGTGTCGTCCGGGAATAGCGTAAGTTGATGAGGGTAGGCCAACTACATCTGCAATAAAGTTAGCTCTATTCCGGATAACAAAGAAATAAATAATCTGTGCTATGAAAAAAATGAGGGTGGTTAATCGCGGGACAAAATCAGCACACTGTACGGGGCAATGCGAATCTTTCCAACGGGCGGGGAATCCTGATCTTTCGGTTCTGCATGCACCTCGGAACAACCGTTATTTCCAAAATCCGGATCATAGTGGTTGCTGTCACTGTTCAGGCGTACGATCCATTTTCCCGGTGACGGCATGACAATTTCATAATCATGCCGCTCATTTCCTGAAAAATTGGCGATTACAACCGTGCTGTCGCCGGGTCCGCCTTGGCTCCAGCGGTGCCATGCGATCATTTTCAGCTCGTGGCTCATATGAAACACATCCACTTCCTGGCCGGTAAGACCCAGTGTATTTCCATGTTTGTTGCGCCGCAGCGCGATAATATCCGTGTAAAAAAGATAGATGCCGTGAAAGGTTTCCAGTTTGGACCAGTCGACCGGATCCTGATCATGAAACCAGTCATCCTCCAGAAATTCCTGGCCCTGGAAGATCATGGGAATGCCGGGTGTTGTAAAAACGAGCGCGGCGCCAAGCAGGGATTTCTTTTTTGCCGCCCATGACGAGGCACTGCCGGGATCCACCTCTTCGGGTACCCTGGCTTTTCCGTTTGCCACCTCATCGTGGGATTCCGTGTAGATCACACGCTCGAATGCATTCAGATAGTACCGGTGAAGTATGGCATCCCTGATTTCGTCCATGTTGCGGTAGTGATCATGGCGGGCCAGAAGATTTTTACGGACGTTGTGCACGAAACGGGCATTCCACTGCGTATCAAATCCGGCACCACCGTCTTCCGGCATTTTGGTCAGGACGGCGTTGTTCTGCAGATCCTCGGCAATGTTTATGGCTGTCGGCCGGAAATCCTTTATTTCCCCGGTAACCTGCTGCATCAGGCTCCATCCGTCCGGAAGATCACCTCCGGGATCGCCGTCATGCCCGTGAACATTCCGGATGTAGGATGTCATATCCCATCGCAGTCCGTCGATATTATACTCGCATAGCCACATGAGCGCATTATCGCGGATGAACCTGCGGACTTGCTCCCTGCCGTAGTCGGGGCGGGTATGCCCCCAGGGCGTTTCGGCCCTCCAGTCATTATAGAAATAAATGCCGCCCATATTGTTTTCACTCCAACCGTCGAACTGCCACAGGTCCAGGTCGTCCGGTCCGAAGTGATTGTAGACGACGTCGAGGATTACGGCGATTCCCAGCCGGTGCGCTTCTTCCACAAACTTCCGGAACTGGTACAATCGTCCGTATTCACTTTCCACTGCAAAAATGTGAGCCGGATTGTAACCCCATGAATAACTGCCGGCAAACTCTGCCAGAGGCATGATTTCAACCGCATTGATGCCCAGATCGCGAAGATATGGCAAGTGCCTTGCTGCGCCCTCGAGGGTGCCGGGACCGGACTGATCCTCTGTTTTGCCAAAAGTGCCAATATGAATTTCGTAGATAATCAGTTCATTCATCGGCGGCGGCTCGAAAGGCTTCATATCGCTGCAAAGCTGCAGTGGCCTGATGACACCGTTGCCTCTGGAATCTGTCACTTTCCGGGCATAGGGATCGATGCGATAAAGCTCCTTGTCCCCGTTGATAATCCGGTAGCGGTACTCGTCGCCGTCCTTGACGCCCTCGATGTCGGCCTTCCATACCCCATTTTTACCGGGTATCATGGGATTCGCCTGCTTGTCCCAGTTGTTGAACGAACCCGTTACGAAAACGTCATCAGCATGGGGTGCCCAGACCGAAAACCGGCATCCTTTGTCATGCAATACTGCCCCTTTATCTCTCAACAGCTCCATCGGTCCGGTGGTATAATGTTCGGGATCAAAAAGCGTTTAGCACATGTTTCCAATTTAGCAATAATCACGGTATAATCCAGCTGCCGCCGGTGGTGGTAATTACCTCAATTCCAAAACATGACGTATCTCTCAGCAGAACAGCTTTCCAAATCATTTGGCATCAAACCACTGTTTGAAGGACTCACATTCGGTCTTTCAAAGGGGGACAAGACCGCACTCGTGGCGCCCAACGGTACTGGCAAATCGACACTTCTGAGAGTGCTGGCCGGCAGCGAGACCCCGGATGAAGGCAAGGTGATGATTCGGAACGGCGTTCGCGTCGGCTTTCTGGAACAGGAGCCGCGTCTTGATGATAAATTGACCATCAGGCAATGTATCTCCCGGGATCGCTCAGATGTTGTTTCCACCATCCGGCGCTACGAAAAGGCGGTTAAAGCCCAGGAGGAGAAGGTAACCGAAAATTCCAGAAAGGAGTACGATGAGGCTCTTGCCGCCATGAACGCCGCTGATGCCTGGGATTACGAACAGCGTATGAAGCAGATTCTGGGCAGGCTTAACATTCATGAACTGGATCAGAGTATTGCTTCTCTCTCCGGCGGAGAGCGAAAGCGTGTCGCGCTTGCGTTTGTCCTGCTCGATAATCCTGACATTCTGCTTCTTGACGAGCCGACCAACCATCTTGACATTGAGATGATCGAGTGGCTGGAAAGCTATCTCGAAAAAAGCACGACTACCCTGCTGATGGTGACCCATGACCGCTATTTCCTGGATCGGGTATGCAATCACATTATCGAAATCGATCAGGGAAAGCTCTACCACCACAAGGGAAACTACTCATATTATCTGCAAAAAAAGGCCGAACGGCAGCAAGCCGAGGAGCAATCCGTCAACAAGGCCGGACAGCTGCTCAAAAAAGAGCTTGAGTGGATGCGCCGGGCACCCAAGGCCCGCGGAACCAAGTCCAAGTCACGTATTTCCGCTTTTTACGAAACCGAAGAAAAGGCGAAACAGCAGACCGGCGGACCAGGACTGCGGCTGGACATCTCGATGCAGCGCATGGGGAAAAAGATCCTCGAACTTAAAAATGTGAGCAAATCGTTCGGCAGCACGGTGATACTTGACAGCTTCTCCTACTCCTTCAACCGGGGCGAGCGTATCGGTATTATCGGCAATAACGGATCCGGCAAAACCACCTTTCTGAATATCCTTACCGGAGAGGAGGAAGCTGACGCAGGCTTCATCGACAAAGGGTCCACTATTATTTACGGCCATTATCGACAGCAGGGCCTGGAGGCAGATGAGAATCTGAGAGTTATTGAAGTGATAAAGGAGATTGCCGAAGTAATCACCTTGTCGGACGGCAGGCAGATCTCTGCATCCCAGTTTCTGGAACATTTCATGTTTCCGTCCAAAATGCAGTATACGCCGGTAGGCAAACTGAGCGGCGGTGAACGCCGAAGACTGGGCCTGATGATGGTTCTGATCAAGAACCCCAATTTCCTCATTCTGGATGAGCCCACCAATGACCTTGATCTGGAGACACTCACCCGGCTTGAAGATTTTCTTCAGGATTTCGGAGGGTGTCTGATCGTCGTGTCACACGACCGCTTTTTCATGGAAAAGCTGGTTGATCATTATTTTATTTTCGAGGGTAATGGTCACATCCGGGATTTTAATGGTACGTATCGTGAGTACCGGCAGGAACTGGCACAGAAAGAGAAAGGCGATCCCGCTACCGACCACAAATCATCCGATGGCGCCGGACAGAGCCGCTCCGGTTCAAAGTCAAAACAGCGTGCAGCAAACGGTAAGAAAAACGACGGGCACAGCGTATCCGGCAACGGATCCGACGGGTTTGGTGCTGATGTCAAAAAAAAGCTGAGCTACAAGGAGCGCAAGGAACTGGGGGCTCTCGAAAAAGAAATTGCAAAGCTTGAAGAAGAGAAGTCAGAAATAGAGACAGCGTTAGCCTCCGGCACACTGGAATATGAGGATTTGCAGCATAAGTCCGAGCGGCATGGCGAGCTGGGAGCACTTATTGATCAGAAAAGCGAGCGCTGGCTTGAACTGGCCGAACGTGAAGGTATCTGAACGCGAGAGGTTTTTGAGCGCGCGAGAATTTGAGCGTATGCGTAATTAAATGCGAAAATATTTAAACGAGAGAGCTGTAACATAACAAAGCCATCCTGCCTCTGGCAGAATGGCTTTGAAAATGAGGCTCGTCACCTGTGTTTCTCCATTGAGTCACATTTTAAATGACCCATATGTCACTCACAGATATGGCATAAACCCGTACAAGATCACGGCTTATTACCGGATCAGTTGTATCCCGGATTCTGCTCAAGTTCGGGATTGACATCAATCTCACGGGCTGGGATCGGGAAGATCACCATGTCTGCGTCGTGAGGAATGACCCGACCCTGGTTTTCATCCTGGATATCCAGTCCGCGGCGCAGGAAATCATGCTTGCGATGCCCTTCGAAGCTGAGCTCAAGATACCGCTCATGCAGAATCAGATCCACCAGTTCATCACCATTGGCGAAATCATCTTCATCATACTCAGAAGCTCCGGCACGGTTACGGATCGTATTAAGATCGGTCAGCGCCTGCTCGTATTCGCTCAGTTCGGCTGCCGCTTCTGCGCGCATCAGGTAGACATCCGCCATGCGAAGCACGGGAATATTGTCTTCCTGGCTGCCTCCTACCCACTTGCCGGTGAAGATATCACCTTCTTCCGACTCATCGTCTGTCTCATAATGGAGGCCGCTCAGCCGTTCATCATCTTCTTCAAACGACTCCACGAGTTTGGAGAATGCACGGATGTCACCGCGGCCACCCTCTGAATCAGGGATATGGAAAGAAGCAATGGCATCGTTCACACCGATCTGATCGTCTGCACGGTTCTGAACGGCAAAGATAAACTCAGGACCGTTATAGTTGACGTCAGCCCAGGGTGTTACAACATCGGCAGACAACTGATACGGGGATGTTTCGATCACGGCGTTGGCATGATCATATGCCAGCTGCCATTCTTCCTGATGGAGGTAGACGCGTGCCAGAAGTGCCTGTGCGGCACCTACAGTTGCCTGACCGTCAAAGGCTTGTTCCGCCGGAAGATTGGCCTCGGCAAACTCAAGATCTTCAATGATCTGGTCGTATACATCACCTACAGAAGCTCTCGGGAGATTGAGATGTTCGCCCGGCTCATCGGTTGGTTCCAGAACCAGCGGAATACCGGGGTTGTCCCGGCCGTCAATGTAGGGTCTGGCAAAATAGCGTACCAGATGGAAATGGCTCAGCGCTCTGACAAACATGGCCTCTGCCTGCCATCCGGCAATAACTTCGCCGGATACATCCGGAACCTCTTCGGCACCTTCAATGATATTGTTGGCTCGGTTGACCGGATTGTAGGTATCAGCCCATATGTCCAGAATAGATATATTTGTACTGCTTATAGGATCGTAGTCTCTGATATTCAGGAACGTAGTAAACGATCCTGTAAAACGGGATACATCGGTCGGAAAATCAGCGGCCATAATGCCGATACCGCCATATGCACCACCTTCCTGCAGTCCGTCATACATTCCGACAACAGCCGCTTCAGCAGCGGATGCATCGGTGAAAATCTCTTCATCTGAGAGGGACTGCTCAGGCTCGATATTAAGTACATCGCAGGAAGCCAGGAAAAACAGTCCTGCAATGAGAGATACGGGTAAAATTGACTTTGGATATTTCATAATGAAAAGCTCTTTTAAAAAATTGGATACGGATTGATTACTGATTTTGAAGGAGATCTGATGCCGGTTACCTGCCGGCACCAGACCATATCAACATCAATCAAAAGTTCAGGTTGACTCCACCGGTGATGGTACGCTGTTGCGGCGGTGTAAAGAAGAGTTCGCCACGGTCGAGGTTACCTGATGCACCGTCTGCTGAACCTTCCGGATCCCCGACACTCAGGTTATGAGATGTCCAAAGATTGGTTCCCTGAACAAACAACCGGGCATTGGCGATTCCCAGTTGCTCAGTAAAGTTGTGAGGAAGGTTGTAGGAGAGGGTGAGTTCACGCAGCCGGATGTAACTTCCGTCTTCAAGAAAACGTGTGGATGCTCTCGTTGCATCATCAGCAAGGTCACCGAATACGTTTCTTGGAACATCGGTCTCGTCTCCCGGTTCCTGCCAGCGGTCCATGTAATCTGTATGCAGATTGAAGGTAGCAGGTGTCATCATAAACCGGTACGTATCATTGTACACGTCATGTCCGGTAGCATACTGGAAAAACACATCCAGACCGAATCCACGGTAATTGAATGAATTTTCAATACCGCCAAACCATGACGGGTCGACCTGTCCGGCAATTACTCGATCTCCGTCACCGGGATCATTGGTAATTTCACCCTCTTTATCAAGCCATTGTGCTTCTCCTGTCTCCGGATCTACTCCATGCCAGCGAATCAGATAAAAGCTTCCAAGCGGTTCGCCTTCTCTTACCCGCTGAAGTCCGGCGGAAATATCCTCTCCGTCTACGAGCTCTGTGACTTCATTTTCATTATAGGAAACATTGAAACGGGTGGTCCACTGGAATTCACCGGCGAGATTCAGAGTCTCGAGTGTGAGTTCGACACCCTGGTTGACCATACTGCCCACGTTTTGTACAACATTCTGAAATCCGCTGGAGTACGGAGTCTGAACGGGAAGCAGCATGTCATCGGTGCGGCTGTGATAGTAATCAGCCGAGAGTGAGACCCTGTCTTCAAACAGTGCAGCGTCCATTCCGATATCAAACTGATAAGTACTCTCCCAGGTCAGGTCCGGATTGGCCAGCTGAGAAGGATAGAGTCCCGGGAGATTGGCATAATCAGCACCGCCGAAGAGTCCTCTGGACTGAAAATCACCAATCTGATCATTACCCGTGATACCGTAACTTACGCGGAATCTGAGATCGGTAAAGGTGTCGATATCAAAGAAATCCTCTTCACTGATCCTCCATGCAACGGCACCGGCCGGGAAGAATCCGTAGCGATTATCTTCCCCAAAGCGGGAAGATCCGTCGATACGTGCACTTCCTTCGATTGTGTATCGGTCATCATAAGTATAAGTTGCACGGGTGAAATAAGATTCCATTCCGAAGTTGTCATCAACAAAGGAAGTGTAGTCAAGTACATCTGCAGCCGAAGCGACATTCGGGAAAAGGTCACTGACGAATGCCGTACCTGCTGCAGTTACCTGAAGACGCTGATGGCGCTGCAATTCCGTCCCGGCAACTGCAGTCAGCCTGTGTACATCCTCAAATGTGCGGGAATAATTGGCTGTCGCGGTGACTGTCCAGTTCTCAGTTTCACGCACGTTTTGTGAACCAAGTCCGGTTGGAGCACCGTCACCGGTAAGCTCAGAATAGCGGCGGTAATCATCGGAGTTGAGCAGGTCAAGTCCACCTGACAGTCTGAGAGTAAGATGCTGTGTCGGACGGACCTCACCGAAAAGATTACCCAGTACACGCCAGTGATTAGTGGAGTACTGATTGTTTTCTGCTACGGCAACCGGGTTGTCCGCAATATTCCAGGGATTGGCAAAATTGTAAATTTCAGCTTCCTCATCCTGATATATCGGGACAACCGGTGGAATGAGAGCGGCGGAAGTGAGTGTACCGGCAACCAGGTTATCGGTCGGTGCACGGTCATTCATCGTCCGGGTCAGTCCCACATTAGCACCTACACGGATGCGTTCTGTTGCATCATGCTCCAGGTTCAGCCTGGCGCTGAGGCGCTGAAATTCATTCTCAATGATATATCCTTCGGTTTGATGGTACGTACCGCTTACATAGTACCGCGTCGATACATCTCCGCCTCTTGCCGATACGCTGAGTTCCTGCAGCGTTCCGGTACGGAATGACTCATCAACAAAATCATATGTCGGAGCTTCATCAGCGTCCGGGACTTCCGGATAGTCCATAAATGTCTCAAATCCGGGAATTACTTCTCCCTGGGTAAGCAAGGAATAATTGTCAAATGCCTCCCGATATACTTCGGACCACTGGGGACCATCAAGTACATCCCAGTCAAACGTGGCATCGGTCACACCACGGAAATAGTTTACCGAAATGTCTGTACGGTCCATGGCCTCACCCTGCTTGGTAGTGATCAGGACAACACCATTTGCGCCTCTGGAACCATAAATAGCGGTAGCGGAGGCATCCTTGAGCACCTCAATGGACTCGATATCGCCCGGATTGAGATCAGCAAGAGCATTTGTGCGTTGACCAAGCTCCCCACCAGTTTCACCGGTAGTCACGGGTATACCATCAATGACATACAGCGGCTGATTGCCGGCCTGGATTGATGATGAACCGCGGACACGGACGTTAACAACTCCGCCTGCAACACCGGATGCGGAAGACACCTGAACACCTGCGGTTCGTCCCTGGAGGAGCTGTTCCGGAGTGGTAACCGGTGTATTTTCAATTTGTTCGGCGCTTACGGATGATACGGAACCGGTGACATCGCGGCGAACACGTTCGCCATAACCGACAACGACCATTTCGTCAAGCCCGACCATATCCACATCCATTTCAAAGTTCAGGATGTTTTCTCCCTCTGATATGGTTACTGACTCTTCAATTGTTGCGTAACCGACGTAAGTAACGCTGACCAGATGCTCACCGGTCGGGATATTCTCGATGACATACTGTCCATCGACATTACTCACGTCACCTACCTCCAGTTCTTCAATAAATACATTAACACCAGCCAGTGTTTCTCCTGTTTGGGCATCTGTGACCTCTCCTGTCAGGCTGCCGGTTTGCGACAAAGCAACCGGTGCTGCAAAGAGGCAGATCACCAATGACAACAGTACATTTCTGAACATATATAACCTCAGTCTTTATTATTGATTTTGTTCCCACCTGGAGCCGGAAAGGTCCGGCATATTCAATCTTTCTGTATGGAAAACCATCTTTCTATTGTTGATGTCTGCTTTAAGAACACCTTAAACCGATTCTAATGTACAGAGCCATCTATGAAGTAATGTCTGACCCAGTACAATGAAAGGACAACAACAAGATTTTTCAGCCGTAGTGCTTCGGCTAAAAAAGCAAAGTTAATGATTATATCAATTAACGCAAGACTCCCGGATATCCCTGAAAAATGAATACTTTACGGCAACCGGTGCGACTTTTACATATTCGCTTCAGAATAAATAATTTCAATAATTTAGCGTCTTTAAATTCTTAAAATACTGTAATAATCGTCCGATGTTAACGCATAAACAAACATGTATTTTAAGATCTTCGTATATCAATGCAGTACTATATTTTATTGGGCTTAAATACTTCTTTTCAATACAATTACAATATGAAATTACATTTGATAAACTGAAATAAAACAGACTGGTTTGATTTCAATTATTGTCCTTGTTAACCTATTTTTATTTACTGGTAATTTCCAGTACATTTATTTTATTAAAGTTTTACATTTTTTAAATACAATATCTGGACACATCTGAAAAAAAAATTATAAAAGCAGCTTTGTGATCTGCAAAAAAAGCCCGCACTCCAGATCAAGTCATGAAGCACGGGCTTTTTATGGCTGAATATCTTAACGGCCGGATTCCATTATCAGCTGAAATAATCGTCCGCCCGGCTGTTCTTTTTTACGGAAAAAGAAATCCGAGTCAAATTCATACTCGTGATAATTGTCAATTGACGCGACGAAAACAAAATCGTCCCTGATATCAAAATCGATAGCCGAGATGCCGACGTCAATGTACCAGACATCGTCTTCCGAAAGATGTGAGTAGATGCTGCTGTCAAAAGTATGACTGCGCGCATTACCACTGAGTAATTCGGCCTCTTCTACCCATTCATCATCAGTGTCAATATCCAGCCATGCGATAAAGGAAGGCGGATCTTCATCGATCTCCCAGCTGAAACTGTAACTGGATGACAGATCAAAATCCGACGGAAATGAGGCCTGAATTAATCCCGGAATGGTAAGCGAACCCGAATATGAGTTGTCGTCGGCTTCAAGCTCGAAATCAACTTCCTGAGCAGGTGTCAATTCCAGGTCTGCAAAATAAAACCCGAACCAACTCTCGAGTTGAACAGGATTACCGTTCAATTTCAGACTGACACTCTCGAAATTTTCAGTGGTATTGATCATCACATAGGCATCCAGGTCATCCCCGAATTCTTCAACGGTCATAACCATGAATGAAATATCCTGACTCATCAGATTTTCCAGGGGAAGATCGGACGGATCTCCGCTGCCCTCTTCATTTTCATTGTTGCTACTGCTGCTGCAGGAGATAAAAGCAAAGGACAGCACTGCCAGAATCAATAGGATATTGGATACGGTTGACATATTTTCGTCGGATTAGAACTGATATTTTTGTGATAAGCTGCGTTTGGCACGGGCACTTCCGGAACAAGAGCGTGCTGTATAATGCCAAATACAGTGTGTGACAAACGCTATATTAACAATATTTTACATTGCGATTCATTATTTTTCTTTAAGATTCGACTATATATTTGATCATTATGACTTTTAAAAATCGCCGGCTGCTCTTTGCTGTCACCGCAATTCTGTTGCTTATATTCATTTCAATTCTGCCGGGCACAGTACAGGCGTCACAGGACAAGGGAGATCCGTGGCCAGAGGTTCTGGAAGAAGGTTCGGGTACGATTAAGGCACTCTATGTTCCGGCAGACGGATTCGCCTACAAAGATGATTCCGGAAAGCTGACCGGTGTGACTGTTGAGTTGCTGCGTGAATTCGTACAGTTTGTATCGGATACCTATGAGGCAGAACTTGAAATCGTTTTCGAAGAGGAAGAAAACTGGAGCCGGTTTTACCAGAGAGTAGTTGATGGACAAGACGGATTGATAGGGTTTGGCAATGTCACCATTACCGAAGAGCGCCGCAGCGAACTTGCCTTCAGCCCCTCATACATGACCAATATTGCATCTCTGGTAACGCACGAAAATGCGCCCGGACTCGAGGCGCCGGAACGCATCGGAAAAACCTTTTCCGGCAGGGACGCCCTGGCCTTCGAGGGTACGCTTCACGAAAATAGGCTCACTGAAATCGTCTCAAAATACCATCCGGACGCCGAAATCATCATGGCGCACAGTAATGCTGAAATTATCGAAAAACTGTCATCAGGCGATGCCTATTTCGCTTACATCGACCTGTACAACTACTGGAGAGCCCGCGAAGAGGGGGCGCCGCTGCAACGGCATGATGTCGCTGATGAATCTGCCGAAGAGTTCGGATACATAATGCCTCTCGAATCCACCTGGGAGCCGGTCGTGAAGCAATTCTTCGGGAAAAACGGAGGCATCACGCAAACGGAAAAATACCGGGAGATTATGAAGAAACATCTCGGTACCGAACTGGCCCGCACCCTCCTGGATGCTGCCGATCAGTAAAAATCACTGAATACCGGCGCTTTTCTACAGGTAAACCGTGGAATTCAAAAAAGTCACATGAATCATCAGTTTTCCGGATGATGCTGCGCTCAAAATTCAGCAGCCTGTTCAAACCCGGAAATTAATTTGACTTGCCAATATTTCCCTTCCCGTATATATTAAAAGGTAAATTATTTATTGAAGTGTCTTTGACTCAAATCACTTTTATTTATTAAAGCTGTATATCCAACTGCGGAGGTATTATGAATATTTATTTACGTCCTCTTTATCTGCTTTCTGCCTTGCTTCTGATCACCGTCGGCAGTTTTGTCTTTTTCACCAGCTGCAATGATGATGCCGAGCCGCGGGCCGACATCTCCCCTCTTTTTGAACCTATTCCTCCGGAGGTACCAGGTTACTGAAGATCCGGATGACAAATATGTATTCCGTGTATCTCCGCTCAGGAATGTTGAACTGACATATCCCTACTTCCATGACTGGTCGGCTGCTACACTTGAAGAAGCGGTTTCTGTTATGGGGCAAAGCCAGTCAAACCGCACATTTAATGACGAGGAAATTGAACAGATGGTGGCTTTTCTGAAAACACTCACCGGTGAATTTCCGACAGTTACCCATCCCTCTCTCCCCAGGTAAGTGCGTCTCGTGACAAGTGCGCTACGCTATACAGCGTTATCAAATTTCAGGGATGCATGCGGGTCAAACATACAGTAGCCGGGCAGGCCGCGGTACCGGCTTCCGGATCATGCCGGCACGATTTTGTATAGCTTGTCAGCCCGGCGGGCCTTATCCGGAAGCGGCAAAGTAACCAGATCGCCGCGTACAGCTTTGGCTGCAGGCTGATCATCGATCCGGAGCTCTTCAACATGCGTGCTGAGCGCACCGGTGGTCGGACCCATGATCATGATTTTGTCGCCTTTTTCAATGCCGTCTGTTTCAACCTTAAAAACACCAACTCCGGCGTTTCTGTAGTAGTTCTGGCAGGGACCTATGTATATTTTCCGCTCTTTGGACTTTGACCCATGCACGTCACTCCACTCGCCGATAGTCCGGCCAAGATAGTAGCCGTCCCAGAACCCCCTGTTATATACTGATGCCAGCTCGTTTTCCCATTCCGCGATTTTTTCCGGCGTGAACGTGCCTGACCGGATCGCTTCGATGGCCTCGCGGTAGCACGTTACCGTTGTCCGGACATAATCGGCTGACCGGCCGCGCCCTTCAATCTTGAGTACCCGCACACCGGCATGCAACACCTTGTCCAGAAAGGGAATGGTACACAGATCTTTGGCGCTCATTATGTACTCATTGTCAACCTCAAGCTCGTACTCCCCTTTTTTATCCGTTACGATGTAGGGACGCCGGCAGTTTTGCACACATGCGCCCCGGTTGGCGGAGGAGTTATGCGTATGCAGGCTGAGGTAGCATTTGCCTGATACGGCCATGCATAACGCGCCGTGAGCAAAGACTTCCAGCCGGACCGGTTGTCCGGAGGGTCCGGCAATCTGCTGCTCCCTGATCTCCGCGGCAATCCCGGCGACATGTTCGAGTGTCAGCTCCCGCGCCATAACCATCACATCCGCCCAGCGGGAATAAAACCGGACTGCCTCAGTGTTGGTGATGTTGCACTGAGTCGACATATGAACCGCCATTCCCGCATCCCGTGCATACTGCATCACAGCCGGATCCGAAACGATAACTGCCGAAATGCCCGCATCTGCAGCTGCATCCACCATCCGCTGCATGGCTGAAAGATCCTCATCAAACAGCACGGTGTTCAGAGCCAGATGGGATTTAACATTGAACTTCCTGCATTTGGCGCTGATTTCGGGCAGGTCACCGAGCGTAAAGTTCTTTCTGGAGCGGGACCTCATGTTAAGTTTGTCCACTCCGAAATAGACCGAATCTGCTCCGGCTTTCAAGGCAGCCGCAAGCGACTCCATCGATCCGGCCGGTGCCATGATCTGGATATCATCAGCGATTCCCGGGCCATCTGCGATATTTTTGTGCTTTATTGTCATCAGGAAAATCAGGGAGCAGGAAGGAATCAGAAAGTGCCTGCAAAGTTATCCAGCAAAGTTTCATCATACAAAGTGTAAACGAAGTTATTGCGACGTTGTGATAAATATATGAACCGGACCGCAAATTATTGAACAAGTACCGGATTTTTGCTTATTTATCAGAAGAGATAACCGCAGCGGTTCCAACCAGCAGTGAATATCATGCCGACCCACAGCCATTTGTTCTGGATGTTTCTGAGTTCAACCGTGATGAGATCGGTCATGGCCGTTCTGCTGTTTGCAGGTATGATGATCTGGACGGCCTGGGTGCTGCTGGCGAGTGTATGGGCCGAAGCCGACAGAACCGATAAAGACCCGGGCAACTACGTATCATGGCATGACGCAGAGGAAATTGCCGAAGGGCCCGCTTATCAGGGGCCGTGGCGGATGAATGATTCGGATTTCCGGTATGTGGATGATGCTTCCGCGGCCATGGATGATCACGGGAACACGGCACTGGTGTGGGTCGATCAGGCCAAAAAGGATGTTCTGTTTCAGTGGCACGGATTGCAGGATGAGGCGGATCGCGGTGATCCCGTCGTTGTATCGGACAGCCCTGATACCTTTTCCTGGCTCCCGCGCGTCGCCTTTTGTCCGAAAGACGACAACATTATATATGTCCTTTGGCAGGAGATTGTTTTTTCCGGAGGATCGCATGGCGGAGAGATCTTCTTTGCCCGGTCAACCGATAGCGGGGAAACGTTCAGCGAACCTGTGAACCTGTCGCAAACTCCGGCCGGTGCCGGCAAAGGCCGTCTGACTGCACAGAACTGGGACAACGGCAGTCTGGATCTGGATGTGGGGCCGGACGGTTCGGTTTATGCGGTCTGGACCGAGTATGAAGGAGCTCTTCGCATCAGCCGGTCCGTTGATCAGGGAGAATCGTTTTCAGAACCGCTGACGGTGTTTGACCATCCGGAAAAACCCGCGCGCGGTCCGGCCCTGTCGACCGGACCTGATGGCAGAATTCACCTGGCATGGGCGGTTGGCGAACAGCAATGGGGCGATATAAAATATGCGCAGGCAGCAACCCCGGAAAATCGCGACGAGATGCCGGAGTTTTCTGAGCCGGAAGTGCTGATCGAATCCGGCGGCCATTCCGACGCACCCGACCTTGCCGTTGACAGCGGCGGAACCCTTCACCTGGTTTATGGCGAAAGTGCAGACGGGCCGTTCCGGGCCTATCATATATATTATGTCAGTGCAGCAACCGGATCCGGACCGGGGCTGGCCGACTTGTCTGAACCGGCGCGCATATCCACACCGCATCCCGGCGACTATGACAGTGCCCATTTTCCGTCACTGAAAACCGGCGAACAGGATCAGATATATGTGACCTGGGAGCTTTTCCCCGATGTGCGCAGGCGTCCCGTCGGACTGGGATTCACCGTTTCGGTCAACGCTGGAGCTGACTTTGCGGGGCCTGTGGTTGTTCCGGGTACGGGAGATCCGGAGGACGGCACTAACGGAAGCAGACAGGGCCTGCTGTCCAATAAGCTGGCTGCAGGTCCGGACGGAAGTTTTTCTATTGTAAACAGTTCGTATCTTGATGGTGAACAGAGCAGAATACGGCTGATAAAAGGAGCTGCAAATAATAAACCATGACCGATAGTACAAGCATTTTAAAACCGGGACCCCTTGCAGGGGCGATTTCAGGAGACGTTATTGGATCGAAATTCGAAGGAGCCTACATCAAAACAACCGAATTTCCAATACTCGATGAGGATAGCGATTTCACCGATGACACGGTGCTCACCATTGCCGTTGCTGACAGTCTGACCAGCAATAAGCCATTCTCCGACACGCTGTGGGAGTACGGACGCAGGCATCCGGACCGCGGCTATGGCGGCATGTTTATCAGTTGGCTGCAGGAAGAGCGTCCAAAGCCCTACGGCAGTTACGGCAACGGATCTGCGATGCGGGTGAGTCCTGTCGGTGCGGCCTGTCAGTCCATGGAAGATGTCCTGGAAACCGCCGGAAGATCGGCTGAAGTCACCCATAACCACCCCGAAGGTATCAAGGGTGCGAAAGCCATTGCGGCTGCTGTGTTTCTGGCGCAAAACGGCAGCTCGAAAGAGGATATCCGGAATTTCATTGTCCGCAGCTTTAACTACAATCTTGATTTCAGGCTGGATGATATCAGGGCAGGATATGAGTTCAATGCCACTTGTCAGAGAACCGTGCCGGAAGCGATTGTGGCTTTTCTGGAAAGCGATGATTATGAAAGTGCTGTCCGGTTAGCCGTTTCTATAGGCGGCGATACCGATACCATTGCGTGCATGACAGGCGGAACTGCCGGTCCCGTCCGCCGGTCATAAATACCGGAAGACGGGAATCAAAGCAGCGCATGCAGTTACTTATCGTTTGGTTTTTGGGGTTCGAGTTGGGTGTTTTGGTTTGCCATGTTCCTGGTGGTTGTGATGTCAGTTTAGAACTACTTCAGCGGGTTGGCTTCCACTGTACCCGGTACGGACTGGCCTTTGATACGATTGAAGTTTTGATAGGCACTGATACCGTGTTCGGCAATATCCAATCCCACGTTTTCGGCTTCATCGGTTACCCGTACACCAAGGGTGTATTTGATAGCTCCGAACACAATTAAGGAAAAGACGAAAGTGAAGCCAAGAACGGCAAGCGTTCCGAGCAACTGGGTTGTAAAGGCAACGTCGGCCACAAAAATACCGACGGCAAGTGTGCCCCAGATACCGGCGAAACCATGCACACTTACGGCACCAACCGGATCGTCCAGCTTCATTTTGTCCAGCATCATCACACCGAACACCATGATCGTTCCACCAACGGCACCGGAGATGGCGGCTGTCAGAGGGGTAAGCACGTCGGCGCCGGCGGTAATCCCGACCAGACCTGCAAGGACACCATTAAGGGCCATTGTGGCATCAAGTTTTTGGATGATTACATAAGTTACCAGCATAGCGGTAAGAGATCCGGCGCTTGCTCCGATGGCGGTATTAACAAATACGTAGGATACCTCAGCAGGATTGGCGCTCAGTACAGATCCTCCGTTGAACCCGAACCAGCCGAACCAGAGGAGAAACACGCCGATTGTGGCGAGAGGAATGTTATGGCCCGGAATCAGCTTGATTTCACCATTTTCATATTTCCCCTTGCGGGCACCGAGCAGCATGATGCAGGCCAGGCCGGCAAATCCACCGACGCCGTGAACCAGCGTAGAACCGGCAAAATCATAGAAGCCCATGGCGTCCAACCATCCGCCGCCCCACACCCAGCTGCCTGTAACCGGATAACAGAAAGCGAGCAGAAGAACTCCGAAAACCATAAACATGGAAATTTTAATCCGTCCGGTGACACAACCGGATACGATGGTTGCAGCCGTGGCGGCAAACATGGCCTGGAAGATATAATCAGACCAGATGGTCATGTCTTCACCATATGCCGGGGTCAGGAATGCGACCGGATCGGAAGCATCAAAACCGATACCGAACCCTCCGAATCCGAGGAATCCGTTAAAATCTCCGGGATACATAATCTGGAAACCAACGACGGCGTAGATCAGAATACCCGAGCAGAGAATAAAAATGTTTTTGTAAATGACATTGACAACATTTTTACCCTGAGTCATTCCGCTTTCCACGGATGCAAATCCCAGGTGCATTATGAATACCATGAACGCACTGATGAGTATCCATAAATTATCAACTACAAATTTCGCATAATCTGCGGATGCTGCAAACTCCTCCATGGTAGTGTACTCGCTGGCATGTACGGCTGTACTGCCCAGCAATATGATACCGGTAAACAACGCTGCTTCTTTATATAATCGTGATGCTGTCATAATGTAATCTGTTTTTTCAGGGTTTTGATTGGACACACGCCGGCGTGGTGATGCGGACAAGGTTTACTCCGGGACACTTTCCTGCAAACCGGCGGAGTCATTGGTGGTTAGAGTGCGTGATCGTAACCGTCCGGATCACAGGCTGATGCCGAACACAAGGTGCAACAGTTCCGATTCCGGGTTCCAGACCAGCGAGGATGTCATCCCCAGATCAAAGTCTGGTGTGATTGTCATGTCGTAATCGTAAGAAAGGCCGACATTGATCAGACCAAATCCATCGGTGCCGTATTCTGCAGATTCGTATGGGGAAAAACCTGCAAAAATGCCGACAGACCGGAAATCATAACCCAGTTCTACATACATGGAATTGTCATCGTCTCCGTAAACGAACACGCCCGCAAAAGCATTAATGAAACCTTCATATCCAAGCCCCAATTCGATTGCGTGAGAGTCAGAGTCATGTGGCCAGGTACCGCCGGGACCCGGAAACGTATAATCGGTAGCAATAAAGGTGAAATCACCGGCATCTGTACCAGCCGTATATGCCACCCAGGGAGAAATTTCCTGTCCTGCCGGATTGCCGTTTGTTGCAAAAGCACCCCAGACCCCGACTTCAAACCCGCCATTGGTGTAATTCAGCTCCGGCTGAATACTGGGGGAGTCTCCGAAATCAAATCCCCGCCATACATAACGGTTCATTGCATCTACTCCGAGGCTAACCTGCGCTGCGGTACTAACGGCAGTTGAAACCATTAGCAAGAAAATGAGAAATGTAATTTTGCTGATTAGCAACTTTGTCATAGATTACTCCTGTTCTATTGGTTACTTGAGAGTGATTGATAGAATTCACAGGGGGCATCGTTTCTTCCCGGTCACGATGTTCCCCTTTTTTAACTTGCATCTGAAAGGCGCGAAAAACCATACTGACACACCCGGCTCATTTGCTTATTTTATAAACTCCGCTCCTTTCGGTGGCTAATTTATGAATATGATTTCACTAATTGCAATAATAATTTTATGCAAATTCATCATTTATAGTAATTTATATCGAATACGCATGTAAAAAGCGCTTGCAAAGTGATAAAAAAAATGTGCTTTTTTTTGAAACAGCCTGTCGCAAGAGGGCCGAACCTGAAGTTCGTCACCATTTAGCCTTTTACTTTCCATGAATAACAGCACTGCAATATCACGGATTGAAGCCCGGTTCAGGGACCAGGTGCGGAAAGACCCGAATTTGAAAAACGCTTACTTGCTTGTTCATTCCAACAAGACAGAATTATATCTCAATCTGGCAGAAGGTCCGGGAGAAAACGGCAATCCGAACCCGGATCAGCCTGTGTACATGGCCAGTGTCGGCAAGCTGTTTACTTCTGTACTTGTTGCGATACTGCACGAACTAAAGGCACTGTCCTTTGAGGATAACATCAGCCGGTATCTCGATTTCGGGCTAATGGACGGCCTGCATGTCTATAAACAGAAGGACTATTCTCAGCAAATTCAGATACGACACCTGTTGAATCAAACTTCAGGGCTGCCTGACAACTTCTACCCGTTGTTTGAAAAAATGCTTGCCGATCATAGCTTTGCTATCAGTCCCAGTGAAAGTATCGAATGGGCCAAGAAAAACCTCAAGCCATCTGCCGCACCGGGGAAAAAATCTTATTACACCGACACCAACTACTATCTGCTCGGGCTGATCGTTGAAAGAGTTTGCGGCGAGCCATTCCATGCCGTGATGAAAAGACTGATTTTTGATCCGGTCAATATGGAGCACAGCTACATGCTCCAATACTCAAAACCGGAAAAAGAGCCTGCATATAAAGAAGCCGGCTTCTATTACAAGGATACCCGCCTGAACGACATCAGGGGTTTTGCCGGTATTGACTTTTCAGGCGGCGGCGTTACAGCGCCAATGAATGATTTGCTCAAATTCATGCAGGCGCTGACAGGACACCGTTTGATATCGGAACATACCCTGGGAACCATGCTCACTGATAAAGCTCCTTTGTATCCGGGATGGGATTACGGATATGGTATCTGGCAGGTTCGTCCCATTCCAATAATCCTGCCATCCAAATACAAATCATGGGGTGTACTTGGTGCTACCGGCGCATTCATGTTTTACCATCCGGAACTGGAAGCATTCGTCATCGGAAGCTTCAATCACCAGTCATGGCAAAAAAAATGCGTACGGTTCATCTTCCGTATTATGAATACATTGCACAAGCTGCGTTAAGGCCGGAGCCTGTCATTCCACAAAACAGGATTTCAGCCAGGGATCATTGCGCATCAGATGCTCTGCTTCCGGCAGGCAGTCGCGCGAAGAAAGCACTGTGTAAAAATCCTCTTTCATTTCGGGCGCAAGACGAACGGCTTCTATCCAGTCGGACAGCTTGAAGGGATCAGACGCGATGGCATCCCAGAAGCCGGTCTTCTCGAACAGTCCGGCAATGGTTTCCGAATTCCGCTTTTGGAGCAGGCTGACAAGATAGGTGGCAACTCCGACTTGGAGGCCATGCAGAGCCGGCTTGCTCTTCAATGAATCCAGCGCATGGGAGATCAGATGTTCGCTGCCGCTTGCAGGACGTGATGACCCGCAAACGCCCATCGATATGCCATTGAGCATCAGTGCGGTTCCCAGCAGCCTGACTCCTTCAAGATCGCGCTGAGGGCGGGCAATGAACTGAAAAACCGTTGAGTCTGATAGCAATGCGGCGAAATCGTCTATTTTTGTTCCGACCGCGTGAAAAGCAAGCTTCCAGTCGGTGATCGCTGTCAGCTTGGCTACCAGATCGCCTACACCGGAAAGCCACAGTATTTCAGGCGCTTCCAGGCAGACTTCGGTATCGATCACGACTCCAAAAGGCATACTGGATGGCAGCGATTTTCGGCGGCCTTCCAGGCTCAGACTGGACTGTGGGCTGCACATTCCATCGTTGGATAGTGACGTTGGAATAGATATATAAGGCAAGCGGCTCAGGAACGAGACATATTTGGCCGTATCGAGCGCCTTGCCACCGCCATATCCCAGGATAGCCCGGGTCCCGGAAGGCAATTTCGTAAAAAGCTCCCGGGCCTGCTCGAATGAGGCTTCTTCAACGGCCCGTTGATTCCTAACCGAAATCTGTTCGGCCTCAAGACCTTCACGAAGTCGCTGCATTAAATTCGTTTTCAGATCACTGCTGTGAAGAATCACGACATCCGTAAAATCATTTCGGCGAGCGTATATCCCGACGCGTCCGGCAGCTCCGGCTTTGATTCGGACAAGGCTGGGTATGTCTATTTGGGTGTGTTGCATATGTATGCTGACCGATAAATAAAGATTATCTCTGATCCAGAAGCGTATCTGCTATTTGTTTCCAGTTATTAAAATAATGGAAAGGACGGCCTTTTCCAGTGAGGTAATCGGCCAGAATGCCGCGGGCGAACAGGCAGTCTCCACTGACAATCATTGCAGCCTCAATATCGGGACGGCCGTCTCCGGCAAAGGCTGCCTGCGGATCCTGCGAAAGGGCCCTGCGGACGATCGCTTCTTTATCTATACCCTTTTCGGGATCATAATAGGGTGAGTTCGTTGGCAAGGTCAGCTCCAGGCCGTTTTCGGGAGTATATGTGCCGGGATTGGCATGCACTTCCAGATCAAGCCCTGCTTTGTACAGCAACCGCTCGATGTACCACTCACATCCGGCGGAAGCAACGATAATCTTCCATCCGGCAGCTTCAAGTCTGGTCACGGAATCACGGAGTGTCAGGTCAAGTTCCATACGGGCCAAGGCGTTTCCCATACCCTGGTGATCCGTCCGGATTGCACCGAAAATGGATGCCATTGCCTCAGAGTGAGATAATTTTCCGTCCAGATAATCCTGCCAGTAATCATGGTCTGCAGCCGTTGGCAGATGCCGGCGGGCCATATCAAAAAAGTCGTATCTGGTCATGGTGCCGTCAAAATCTGAAACCATGATCCTTTTGTGGTTTTCCGGAGGATTGCGGGGCATTTTTCTTTAATTTTCCACTAAAATGGCACCTTTGTCGTCCGGAAACAAGGTTTTTTCACATCCTGTGGCCTGATTAAATGATTGCGTACCTGGCAGTAATACTCTTTATGAAGTTCTGGATCTGAATCACCTCGAAGCCTCTTTCCGGTACACCACTGAAACTCAGTCTATATATGCGTAAAAGCGTGTGAGTGTTGAAATGCACCCGGCTCATTCCCACTGCCTTGCCAGCTGCAAGCGCCGCATCTCACCTGAGTCAATCATCTCCTGCAATCGCTTATTTCGTTCCGGGGATTTGCTGGTAAAGTGCCAAGCGCCGCAAAACTCACACTGGTACACGTTCTGCGGCCCCTGATCAGGAGTAAAGTTGCGGTGAATGTGTATATCAATCAGCGCCGTCTCTGCGAGAACCTTTGTACTGTAACTGTTTTTTCCTGTCTGACACCTCATAAAGCTCAATATGAAAAAGAGTTTGCCGGTTTTGTTCTCTGCCGCCGTGAAGGTATCCAAGTATAAAAAAAATATCCCTTTCTTGCTGATGGAGATGCAAAGCCGGATTTTTTTGGCTATCATCCACCCCCAAACATGAAATGCGGGCCATCTGGCTGACGACCGTTTTCGGACTGGACTGGCCGGCCACCGGACAAACCGCATCACAACAGGAATCATCGCTGCGTGAAATTATCCGTCAGGCGGATGAGCACGGCATCAACGCCGTCTTTTTTCAGGCAGTTTCGCGGTCCGATGCCTTTTATCCGAGTGAGCGGCTGCCGTGGGCGCCCTGGCTGACCGGAAGTGCCGGGGAAGATCCGGGATGGGATCCCCTGCAGGTTGCCGTCGAAGAGGCTCACAAACGGGGCATGGAGCTGCATGCCTGGTTCAACGTGTTCAGCATCGGCAACGAGGCGACCGACATCAGTGAAAGCGCCGAGCCGCTGCATGTTCGCTTTACCCATCCCGAATGGGTGGATACGGTTTTTGTGGATGACGGTGCCGACCGGTACTGGCTGAATCCCGGCCGCCCGGAGACCCGTGAATGGGTGATTGAGAATATTCTGGAGATCGTGGAAAAGTACGACGTGGATCCGATCCAGGATCATACCCATGAGTCGATGGATTTTGCATGGATGCTGAACGACTGGATGGTGCACCGCGAGGGCCGGCATGTGTACGCCGGGCTCGGGACTTACATCGAAGAAGTGCAGGATGAGCTCCCTCGTCAGATCGATACTACGCGGGCGATTGGAGCGCAGGGACATGCGCATTTTCGGCAGGCGTTTCTCCGGGAGCAGGACCTTGATGGACGATATGATACGCCTGCGCTTGTCCCTCCGATACCATGGATTGGGGATGAGCCGCCACCGGCGCCGGTTGAACTGGCGGCTGAGAGGGATCAAGGGTCGGAGGAGCAGGCATCCGCTCACCGAAAGGTGCACCTCACGTGGGATAAACCCGCGATAGGACGTGATCCCGATCCCTTTCTGCGGTTCGCCATTTACAGGGTGCCGCACGGGAGCTATTCGGATATTTCCGGCGTTATTTCCGATCCGCGGAACCTGGTTTATGTGACCGGGCAGACCGAATATCTCGATCATATTCCCTCGTCCGGTCATGAAGAGTTCGATTACCTGGTCACCTCACTCACGCGCAATCACATCGAGGGTGATCCCGCGATGGCGTCGGTCACGGTTACCTCAGCGGATGAGGAGCCGGAGGTTGTTCAGGAGATTTCGCGGAAGATGACACTGGTGCATTGAGGAATATTATGCGAAGATAAAGCTGCATATGATCCCTTCACTGGCCGGAAAGAACAGTTTATATACAGTAGATTCAATAATAAAGAAAGGAAATGGTTTAAGTATTGGTAACAAAACTGGTAATACCATATCAAAAAAAACCCGTCAAGCAACTAAATAGCAATTACTTGACGGGTTATCAAGGTGGGCCCGGAGGGACTTGAACCCCCGACCAATCGATTATGAGTCGACTGCTCTAACCAACTGAGCTACGGGCCCGGTAACGAAAACATACGGATACGGCCTGCATTGATACATCATACCATATCTAACACAGCTTTGAAATATATAGTATTCTGAAACCTTATTCAATGTAATATCGCATGTTTATCACCGCACACACTTACGGTGGAATGGTAAACGACCATATTGATGTTCTGATTTTCGTTCAAAACGCACAGTCCCGGCATTAAGCCGGCCACAATCACCGATGTCGTTCCGCTTTCTTCGCAATTATCTAATCGCCCAACTTATGACGTTCATTTTTTCTCTAGCATTCTCCCTTCTTTTCACCCTTGCAACACCCGGCACCGGGACTGCGGACGCATCGCCTCACACTCCTCCTTCCGATGACAACGCCCGGGATGTGTTCGAGGAACTGGACCGCCGGCGTACCACCATCGAGTACGAATCGTCCCGCATGACGATGATCATCCACAGCTCCCGTGGGAGCACCCGGACCCGCGAGCTGCGAACCTGGAGTATCAACAGAGATGATGAGTCAAAACAGCTGACGTTTTTTGAATCTCCAGCTGATGTCAGGGGAACGGGACTGCTGAATATCACCTCCAATGGTGACGAACACCAGCAGGTTTATCTGCCGGCTGTCGGACGTGTACAGACCATCGGTTCTTCACAGCGTGGCGACCGTTTCATGGGAAGTGATTTTACTTATGAGGATCTCGGTCAGCAGAATCCTGACAATTACGATTTTGAGGAAGTCGACCGGAACAGTGAGCGCCTCCTGCTGAAGGCAAATCCACTGCAGGACAGCCAGTACGACCATATCTTCTATCACATAGATCCGGAGGAGTACCTGCTGATGAAGGCCGAATATATTGATCATGACGGTAATAAGGTCAAACGCCTGGAAGTCGGAGAATATCAGAACATCCGGGATGATATCTGGCGTGCGGATTACATGGTTATGCATGATCTCGAAAATGACCGCAAAACCGAGCTGCGCTGGGAAGACCGCACG
>Ga0207421_10000601_pt1 | contig 46618 bp, 47 predicted proteins | sample SodLakKL_010_SED_4_FD_187542 | JGI IMG/M metagenome (GOLD analysis project Ga0207421, IMG submission 187542) | Alkaline sediment microbial communities from Lake Tanatar, Kulunda Steppe, Russia - 8KL_010_SED (SPAdes) (version 2) | ecosystem: Environmental > Aquatic > Non-marine Saline and...
TTCGAATTTCGCAGTTATTTGCATAGATTTATTCATTAATAATTCACCAGTATATTCATTAACTAAATGGCCATCCCGTCCACCCCAGCCAATGAATTTAATTCCGACGGGGAATAAAACGTCTGCGTTTAATCTTGCGATATCTCCATCATTATGAAAACTATATAATCCTGATTTGCCCTCAACATTTACATTAACATATCCTAAATCATGGATTTCTTTAAAAGGTTCAATAGAAATTGATAGGGAATAATCCCCGATTACTCCACAACCCGAAAGAGAAAAGAGCAAAAGTGAAATGGCTAACAATAGAAAAAACTTTGATTTACTCATGGTGGACCTCCTTTATACGATTTAATTGGGTTTGGGTTTTTTTGCAGGAATTAACAAAAGAATGAGGAAAACTTCTTTGTTTGGAAAACTTGGCTTAAAGAAAAAATGCAAGGTTTTTTCAGGGGAGATTTTTCAATTTACCTGGGGGTGTTTTAAATGGGAAAAAAACAAAAATTAGGGGCTTTTTTAACCCTTCTTTTCCTTGGTTTGGCTGTGGTTTTGGGAGTTTTACAAATTACTCCTCCCCAACCAAAAGGTCTTGAGGTTGAAAGTGAAAGGTTTTCGGCTGAAAGAGCTTTAACTCATCTCGAGGTAATTGGAGAAAACCCCCGGGTTCCGGGAGAACCCTTTCATCAAAATGCCCGGGAATATATAACTGGTTATTTGCACGAACTCGGAATTGAAACGGAAGTCCAGGACATAATTAGTAGTTCGCCAGATTTAAGACAGGTTCCTTTTTCTTCTGGTAAAGTAAAAAATATTGTTGGATTTTTACCTGGCTTGGATCCCAGAGGAACAATTCTCTTAATGGCTCATTATGATTCGGTTCCAACTGGTCCTGGAGTAGGTGATGATGCCATTGCAGTTGCTGCGATGCTGGAAACAGCCAGAGCTTTAAAGGCTGGGGAAGGATTGCGCAATAACTTGATTTTCCTTTTTACTGATGGCCACGAATATGGTTTGTTGGGAGCCCGGGCCTTTTTAAATGAACACTCCTTTGCGCAAGAAATTGACCTTGTTTTTAATTTTGAGGGCCAGGGACCCAGGGGACCGGTATTTATGTTTGAAACCAGTGAAAGTGGAAGGGAACTAATTGGAGGTTTAAGCCAAGGAGTCTCAAAGCCCCTGGCCAGTTCTCTGAGTGAAGATGTTTATGATTTATTAAACTTTGATAATGATTTCCGCTTATTTGCCGATCGGGATTATCCAGGCCTGGGGATGGCTATAGTCTCAGATATGGCCTATTACCACTCGGCAAAAGATAACCTGGAAAGACTTGACCCTGCAACTTTACAGCATCAGGGAGAATATGTTCTTGGTCTGGCTGAATACTTTGGGAACCATAATATGGAAAACTTAGAAAAGGAAAATCTGGTTTTCTTTAACCTTACTGGGGAACACCTTGTTTATTATTCCCAGTTCTGGGTTATCCCTTTAAGCCTTTTCGGAGCGCTATTAACTCTTTTTGTCTGGATTATTCGTAAACCCAAATTATCGGGAATTCTTACCGGGATCCTGGTCCTTGTAGTGAGTATTGGAGTTGCTATTGGTTTGGTTTATACCTTAAAAGAGTTGGCAGGTTGGAATGTTGATACATACCGCAGTAATTACCTGCAGGGAGGTCTTGCGGGACTAACAATTGCTTTTACTCTGGCCCTTTTTTATCTGGGGTCTCGAAATTTTTCTCCCCGGGACATGGGCTGGGGAGTAATAGTTATCTGGTCTATTCTGGCTGTAACAAGTGCTTTTTTTCTTCCAGGAGGGAGCTATGTTTTTGTCTGGCCCCTCTTGGTTGGATTAATTTATTTTCTGTTACCGGAGAAAATTGAAACTATTGTCCCGCTTGGTTTGCTTACAGCAATCGCCCAGATTTTTTTCCTTATACCTTTGATCATTATCCTCTACCGGGCTTTAACCATGGAACTACCAGAGGCTGCAATTATCCTGGTTATTCTCCTTTTGGGTTTATTGGTTCCTAGTTTAAAAGGCGCTTTTTCTCAATTGGGCTGGTGGCTTCCCGGAACAGCCTTGATTGTGGGTTTGATATTTCTGCTTTCTGGTTTTGCTACCCACGACTATGAATACCCCCTGCGAAACACCCTGCTTTATCACATTGATACAGATCTAGACCAGGCTGAATGGGTCACCTTTGGTAATGAAATGGATCCCTGGCTTGAAGACTATCTTGGGGAAAACCCGAGGAAAGCCGGTGTAACTGCAATTGCGCCATTTGTCCCGGTGGAATATTTAAAGGGCCAGGCTTCTGTTCTGGATCTGCAAGCTCCAGAAGTGGAGATAATGGAGGAAGCTTTTCTTGGGGAGAACCGGCTTTTACGTTTCCGGGTTTATTCGCCCCGGGGAGCCTCTGTGGTAAATATGTACCTGGAGCAGGGGACCAGGATAATTTCTTCTCAGGTTGGAGGAAAAATGGTAACCAGAGAGTTTTCGCCCGAGTGGTACTGGGGCCTGCGGTTCTTTGGGCTTCCTCCCGAAGGGGTGGAGTTAGAACTTGTTATACCTGCAGAACAGGAATTTGAACTATTGTTGGTAGATCAGTCTTTTGGTCTTGAGGAATTGGAAACAATAGGGTGGGAACCCAGGCCAGAAAATATGATGGCAGATCCCAACTTTTACCGCCAGACTGATTCCATTTTTATTTCCCGGAGTTTTAAGTTTTAGGGGGTTTCGAAATGAATTGGGCTTTGGAGTTTTACAAAAAACAAAATGAATGGATCGGTGCCTTTCAGGGAGATCCCGGCGAGTTCGAAAGAGAAAAGGTAAAAAAGATAAGAGAGAAAGCAGGAGAACCCCCTCTGGAAATCCTTGAATTGGGCCCAGGAGGAGGGAAGTTCGCAGTTGCCTGCGCAGAGGAGGGTTATAAGGTTGTGGCTTTAGAACTGGTGCCCCAACTTGCTGATCATATCCGCGAACTGGGAAAACACCTGGATCCGGATCAATTACAGGTGATTAATGGAGATTTTTACGAAGTGGAAATAGAAAGCAGGTTTAATACAATCTGTTACTGGGATGGTTTTGGGATAGGAGAAAATAGTGATCAGAGGGTTTTGCTGAAAAAAATAACTTCCTGGTTAAAACCCGGTGGCCTTGTTTTTTTGGATATTTACGCGCCCTGGTTTTGGGCCAGGGAAGCAGGTTGGAAAAAAGATTTCGGAAATTTCACAAGGCAAACTGATTTTGATTTCAGGAACTGCCGGTTTTTAGATTCTATCTGGCCAAAAAACAAAAAAGAGGAAGCAATAACCCAATCTTTGCGTTGTTACACCCCTTCTGATTTGGAAATGCTTTTAGAGGGAACAGGGCTGGGAATCCAGGAGATAGATGAAGTGGCAGGATTTGACGGGGAAACCGAAGAATACAGTACCCGGGTAAAATTTAAAGATGCGATGATGTATGGTGTTACCCTTAAGCAGAATTGAAGTTCATTTGGGAGCAAATTATAGGGGTAAAAAGTCCTGGAAAAATTTAAAAACCCCGGGAGCTGCAAATATGGATAATATTAAGCAATTTTTCCCCAGAATTTTGCCTGTTTTTGGTTTGAATATGAATATGGGTTTTTTGCTGGGAGGGTTTGTGGCCCTTTTGCCTTTTTTACGTGAAGATTTTGGGCTTACAAGGGCGGAAGTAGGCCTTTTTACTACTTCCCTTTTTGGGGCTTCGCTTTTCACCGCCATTTTTGCCGGAAATTTAATTGACCGGATTGGAGTCCAGAAAAGCCTTTTTATCGGAGGCATGGCGATGGGAATTTCCGCAGGGCTTTTTGGCTTTTCCCCTTTCTATGCCCTGGTTTTATTTTTTGCTCTTTTTGCGGGGTTGGGGGAATGTATTCTTACTCCTGCTGGAAACAAGGCAATAATGGATAGGGCGGGGGGGAAGATTAATAATACTATCCTGGGTTTATTTCGTTCGGGCCCCGGATTGGGGGCCCTTATCGGGGCTTCGCTCCTTCCCGCCCTTGCAACTCAATTTGGCTGGCGTCCCGTAAGTTTAATCGGTCCCTTAATTTTTATTGGCCTGAGCCTTTACATTTTTTTCCGGGGAGATTTCGAAAACGATCAGGTCCAGGAAAAAGGAAAGAGTTCTTTAAAAGGGGAACTGAAAATCTTCCTCGGGGATTCTCACTGCAGGTTTGCTATCCTCCTGGGTTTTTCTTTTGCCGTGGTTTTATCTGTTGTTGTTACCTATCTTCCTCTTTGGCTGTATGAGGGACCGGGCCTTTCTTTAACTCTCGCGGGGATTGGACTCGGGGTTTCCAGGCTGGGAGGCGTTTTGGGTAGGCCTTTCTGGGGTTACCTTGCCGACCTCAAGGGCGACCAGGAGATAATCCTGCTCTGGGAGGGAGCGATAGTTGCTTTAATAGTTTTGATATTTAGCATTTTCGGAAATAATCTTTCTCTCTGGCTGCTTATGGTGTTAGCTTTTGGAATTGGTTTTGCCGGAATGGGTTTTGAAGGGGTTTATTTTGGTTTCCTGGGAAAAATTGTTGGAATAGAAAGAACGGGAACGATGACGGGGCTGGCTTTAACTTTTTTCCGGCTTGCGGTTATGACCTTACCACCACTTTTTGGTTTTTTTGCAGATAAAACGTCTTCCTACACTATTTCCTGGTTTTTGGTTTCCGTTTTCCCCGTAATTTCAATTATTTATTATTTCCTGGGGGTTAAAGGCAAAAAACCCCTGGCCTGCGATAACACCGTGGGGTAACAGAAGGTAAAAGTTGTATTACCTTTTATAATTAAAAGACATAAGGAGCTGGGACAGTGAATTGGAGGAGAGGTTTGCGGTCATCTTTTTTTTACGGCTGGGTTATGGTTTTCATGGGGGGCCTGGGGGTTTTCTTTTCCGGGCCTGGCCAAACTTATAGTGTTTCGGTTTTTATTGATTCCTACATCGCTGAATTTGGTTGGAGCCGTTCTTTTGTTTCAGCCCTTTATTCCGGAGGGACGGTTGCAGCGGGGTTCTTGCTTTTTTATATTGGCAGGCTAATTGACAGATTTGGGCACAGAAAAATGATGCCCCTGATTGCTGGTATTCTCAGCCTGGCCTGCGTCTGGATGAGTATTGTTGTCCATCCCCTGATGTTATTCTTCGGTTTTTTCTTGATCCGCTTGTTTGGCCAGGGCTCAATGACCCTGGTTTCCACAACTTTAATTCCGCAGTGGTTTGAAAAAAAGAGGGGAAGGGCCCTGAGCTTTTCAGTTCTGGGTGGAGTTGCGAGCTCTGCTCTTTTACCACCATTGAATTCCTGGATAATATATAATTATGACTGGCGTTTGGGCTGGCAGTTCTGGGCAGTTCTTTTGCTTGTAGTTATGGTTCCGCTGGCCATTTTACTTGTTAGAAACCGGCCTGAAGATATCGGACAGCTAACCGACGGTGAACCTCAGCCCCGGAAAGGGGAAGAACAACCTGTAAACAATGACGATAAATCGATTAACCTGGAAATGGCTAAAAAAAGCTTAACTTTCTGGCTTCTGCTTTTTTGTGTTTTCGTCCCGGCCATGGTAAATACGGGTCTTACCTTTCACCACGTATCAATAATGGACCAACAGGGTATCGATCCCCTGTTTGCTGCTACTATTTTAGGGTTGCAAGCAGTTTTTGCCCTCCCCTTCAATTTTATTGCGGGCTTTTTACTGGACCGGTATCCTCCCCGGTACATTTTTTTGGGGACCTTTTTAGGCCAGGTAGTTTCAATGCTCTGGATTGCTTTAATTGTTGGCCCGGGAACAGCAATATTTTATGGAATTCTGCGGGGAATTGTGCAGGGCTTTGAGCGAATGGCAATTAATGTAATCTGGCCTGCTTATTATGGCAGAAGATTTCTGGGGAGTATTCAGGGAGCTGCAATGACCATGATGGTTATTGGTTCAGCCTTTGGTCCCCTGCCTTTTGGGATCTGGTATGATTATTTTGGAAATTACGGGGGAGTAATTATCCTGATGATGGTTTTTTCTATTCTCGCAGCAATTGCTTCTTATTTAGCCCGCCCCCCTGTTAAGGAGGAGCAATAATGAAAAAGTCTTATTTCCGTTTTTACGGGCAGTTAAATGATTTCTTGCCCCCGGAAAAAAGACAGAAAACCATTCCCTACAGCTACTGGGGCAACCCTACCATTCAGGATGCCTGTGCTGCCCAGGGAGTTCCCCATCCGGAAATATTCTTTGTTTTACAAGGTAGCCAGCCGGTAAATTTAAAAGATAATTTAAGAGGAGAAGAGAGAATTTCTGTTTATCCCCGCTGGACAAATTTAGAATTACCGAGCAAATGGCAACAGCATCCCGGTTTTCCTGCATACCCTCTCTTTGCAGCGGCTGACCATTTGGGCAAGCTGGCGCGTTTAATGAGGATTTTGGGCTTTGATGTTGTTTTTAAAGGGGAAGGTGAAGAGGAGGGGCGGATTATTTTAACCCGTAAGCTTCCTGATCTAAAAATGAACAGGATTTCTCTGGGTTATATGCCCCGCAGTGATGAACCTTACAGTCAATTAGAAGAAGTCCTGGATTATTTTAATCTAAGAGAAAAAATAAAACCCCTGAGCCGCTGTCCGGGTTGCAATAGCGGATTAAAACCGGTAGCTGCAGAAAAAATCTGGGACCGCCTGGAACCAAAGACGAAAAAATATTACCGGAAGTTCAAACTCTGCCCCAGTTGTGACAAAATTTACTGGAGGGGTTCTCATTTTCGGCGCTTGCAAAAAAAGCTGGGGAACATTGTTCCCAGTGAAGAAGGAGATAAAACTGTTGAGGAGAAAAACACCTAAAAGAGTCAGGTCCCGATCGGGTATTGCGAATGGGAATAAACTTAACCCCTCGAAAGAGGGGTTTTTTTGGGGGCAAAATTACAAATTTCTTAATTTTTGCTCTCTTGAATATTTACTTGTCTTTAACAGGAGAGTTTTTCTAAGGATTTTCAACCTGCCAAATTTGAAAAACTAACCAGGGCTTTATTATTAAGGGAGAAAAGATATTTTTAAAATGGGATTTCTATTTTTGCTGGGAAAAGAAAATACCTTAGAAAGGGAAGAAATAATTTTAAATCCTCAAAATCTCTTGCCTGACCCCTTGTGAGAAGGGGGATCAGAGGGCGCCGGAAAAATAAATTCAGCAAAAAGCATAAAATTACACAGCGAAGGAGACTTGGCTTTGAAAAAAAGAGAATATAGGAGCATTTGCACCCTAAATGTATATAAAATGCAGGTAATCGCATATCCATTTAAGCATGTACAAAGGGGTTGTTTTTATCGTACTACAGGAGGTTTGCTCCAGCCGTCTTGTTGGATATAATAATAAAGCCAGTAAAATAGGAACCTTTTGGTAGGTTTCTGAAAAAAATAAAAATTGCTGGTTTATTTTATGACATGTTGGATTTGGCTAAAGCATGTTATCAAACTAGGAAAGGGAGATGACATTTGCGAAAAATAATTGGATTTGTGCTGGTATTGTTTTTGGGATTAGGAATTGGAACCGGAGTTGTCCAGGGTGGCATTCCTGACGAGGAGATTAGTTTTGCCATGAGTGGAGCCTACCCCCCCTTTAATTACGTCGAAGTAACCGGGGAAGTAGTAGGTTTTGATGTTGATATTGCCAAAGAAATTGCTCGCTGGATGGACCTGGAGCCGGTTATTGTGACCACAGCCTGGGATACCATTATTGGAGGACTTCAGGCTAAAAGATATGACGCTATTCTGGGAAGTATGGCCATAACTGAGGAACGGTCCAAGCAGGTTAACTTTAGCGATCCTTATTATGTATCTGGTGCACAACTGCTCGTCCAGGAAGGTTCTGGAATAGAATCCTCTGAAGATCTGGATGATGCTCGCCTAGCAGTTGTTGTGGGCACCACCTTTGAAGAGGAAGCCCGCCAGATGCCTGGTGTAACGGATGTTGTTCTTTACGAGGCAGAAGAACAGACCCTGCAGGATCTACAGCTTGGTCGGGTAGATGGAGTAATTACCGACCGTCTTATCGGCCTTTACATGACCGAAGAAATGGAACTTGATTTCAAACTTGCGGGTGATCTTCTTTATGAAGAAACCATTGCTGTTGCTATCCATAAAGATCATCCCGAGCTACTCCAGGCAATCAACACGGCCCTTGCTGAAATGAAATAAGATGGAACATACCTGGAAATTAGCGAAAAATGGTTTGGCAGGGATATTTCCCAATAGGAAAATAAATAATTAAAGGGCCGGGCCTTTACCGGCCATTTTTTTTGGAGTTTTTTATAAAGGAGGTAGCCATGGCAGTATTAGAATTTATCAAGACATATTCTCCTTTGTTTTTGCCGGCGATTTGGATCACCATTCAACTAGCCGTTCTTTCCATTTTACTGGGGATTGTCATTGGCCTGATTACTGCTCTAGCCAAGCTAACCCGGGTAAAACTGGTAAACCGGGTCGCAGATTTATATATTACCGCTATCAGGGGAACCCCCCTGATCGTGCAGCTGTCTTTTATCTACTTCGCCCTGCCCGGAATTGGAATTGAGTTGAGTGCCTTTGTAGCGGGTAGTCTTGGCCTGGGAATTCACAATGGTGCTTATATTGCCGAGATTTTCCGGGGAGGTATTCAATCTATCAGTACCGGCCAAACTGAAGCTGCTCGTTCACTGGGGATGACCCAGGGGCAGACCATGAGGAGGATTATCCTTCCTCAAGCCTTGCGCCGGGTAATCCCGCCTGGGTAATCAATTTATTATCGCTCTCAAGGATTCGTCCCTTGCGGGGCTGATTACTGTTAACGAAATTTACATGACTTCTCGCCGCTTGGGAGCTTCAACCTACCAGCAGATGGAGTTTTACATGCTGGCCGGTGCATTTTACTTGATCCTGGTTACCCTGTTTTCAGTTGTGGTCCAGAAGGTTGAAAAAACCCTGGAAACATCTAAACGGCAGAGCAGTGAAATTCTTTAAGAACCGAGGAGGTTGCAATGAGCCAGCCTATTGTAAAATTAAAAAATTTAAATAAGTGGTTTGGAGACCTTCACGTTCTCCAGGATATTTCTCTTGAAGTGGATCCCTCGGAGGTTGTTGTTTTTATCGGGGCTTCTGGTTCTGGGAAAAGTACTCTTTTGCGGTGTATTAACTTCCTGGAAGAAGCCCAAAAAGGGGAAATCTGGATAAATGGAAAAGAAATCAATCCTTACAAGGAGAATCTGAACAAGGTCCGGAAAAAAATCGGAATGGTATTTCAGCATTTCAACCTTTTTCCCCACATGACAGTCATGCAAAATGTTATTGAAGGTCCCGTCCAGGTCGCAGGGACTTCGAGAGGTAAAGCCCGTGAAGAAGCCATGGAATTACTGGAACAGGTGGGACTTAATGATAAAGCTGATGAATATCCGGAGATGCTTTCCGGTGGACAGAAGCAGCGGGTTGCCATAGCCCGGGCCCTAGCTATGAAACCGGAATTAATGCTTTTTGATGAACCAACTTCTGCCCTGGATCCCGAACTTGTGGGTGAGGTTTTAAATGTAATGAAAGACCTGGCCAAAAAAGGGATGACCATGGCCGTTGTGACCCATGAAATGGGCTTTGCCCGGGAAGTAGCGGAGAGGGTATTCTATATGGATGAAGGTAAAATTATTGAAACTGGAACTCCGGGAGGAATCTTCGATTCCCCACAGCATCCTCGAACCAAACAGTTTTTAAGCCAGATTTTATAATACGGGAAAAGAAAAGCAAGAAAAAAACTACCCATCCCGGAACGGGAAGGGTAGTTTTTTAATGGGTTTATTTTTTATGGAAACGGTTTCTCTCGACAAAAAGGTCAATTTCCTGGGGGGATTTTTCCCAAAACTCTATTATTGATTTTTGGCCCGCTCCAGAGTAGACATAAAAGAGGTTTTCCTCCAGGTTTTCGGTTTTTGGGATCAGGGGATAGCTTCCTTGCTGTCCTTCCAAAAACAATAGTCCACTCTTGCTGACAACGGAAACCTCGGTTATCCCTTTATAAGACTCATATTTACCGGTTAAATTTTCCATTTTTTCTTCAGCTTTTATTGGAGGGAAATCCTCCATTTTTTTGCCAATAAATTCTAGTAAAGCTGCCTGTAGAATTGATACAGGGAGCCCCCCTACGTTTGCTGCAGCTGCAATTCCAACCTTCTTACTGGGGAGGAAGGCCAGGTATGCACTGGAAACCCCAGTTGATCCTCCGTGGCTGATTAGTTTATGACCAAAAAAATCTTCATCTATACTCCAGCCATATCCGTAGCCCGTCCGTCCAAATGGGGAAAGGGAGTTTCGGGAATCTTCTGTTTCACAGTGAATTTCAAACATTTCCTCCATACTTTTTGGTTCGAGGAGTTTCTGGCTAAGAGAGGTTGTCCCCTTCATTTGATAAATTAAGTAATTGGCCATTTCGCGAGCCGAACTGAGCAAACCTCCTGGACCGTGAATAAACAGATGGAAAGGATGCTCAGAAGGTTTTGATACCTGCTTTCCGTCCTTGGATTCCTGCAGGTAAGGGGTCATAATATCTTCATCCCCGGAGAATTTTTCCCGGGAAAAGGTGGAGCGGTTCATCTGCAGGGGTTTTAAAATTTCTTCCTCAATATACTCAGCGAAGGGCTTGCCGCTAACCCGGGCTACTATTTCTCCAAGGAGGGTGTAACCAGAATTGAGATAAAACATTCTCTCTCCCGGGTCAGCAGCAATTTCTTTTCCTGCACTGTTAACATGCTGGATTAGATCTTCAACACTGCTGATAGGGATGTAATTTTCCGGGCCGCCCAGAAAGCGAAAAATCACCTGTTCGGCGACACCCAGGTTGGGCAGCCCTGAAGACATTGACATCAGGTGATGAATGGTTATTGGTTTTCGTCCCCGGTCCACGGTAATTGGCAAATATTTGCTTACCGGGTCCTGAATATTAATTAAATCCCTTTCAGCTAACTGCAGAATAGCCAGGGAGGTCAGGGATTTGGTACAGGATCCCACCCCAAAAAGGGTATCCGGAGTAACGGGAAGGTTTTTTTGAAGATTTCTTGCACCAAAACCTCTTGTGTAAATTAAATCTCCCTTTTTTACAATGGCCACACTCATTCCAGGAATACTTTCTTTGGCCATTTTTTCCGATAACAACCTACCAAACTTTTCTTTAAAAGAATCTGAAATTTTCTCCATCCAGCATCTCTCCCTTGCAAATAAAAAGTTTATATCTTCTAATTCCCCCAGAAAATATTTCTTCCTGCTTTTTGAAAAACTAAATTTTTTTAACAGGGAAAAGACTTCCTGTTGAAAAAGTAGCGTATTATTTAACTTGACAGCAGGGGATAAATTTAATATTATTAACCTGTAAATGCAAACCATTTGCAAGAGGGGGATATAAGATGAAAAAAGGACGGTTAAGTCTCTTAATTATTTTTTTGTTAATTATATTTGTTTCTCTCCCAGCTCTGGCCCGGCCCGTTATTTATGTCAGTGTTTTTCCTTTATTTGATTTAGTAGAACTGATCGGGGGAGAAAAAGTTGAAGTAAGACAGCTTGTTCCACATGGTGCTGATGCTCATGGTTATGAACCATCTCCCCGGAGGCTGGCTGACCTGGAAGGGGCAGATATTTTCTTCTATATTGGCTTGGGTATGGAACCCTGGGCGGAAAAAGCAGTTTCAAACCTTGATGAAGCTGGGGTTAAGACTGTTAAGGTGAGCGAAGTGGCAAGGTTGCGTAAGTTTGATGAAGATCATGATCATGAACACGATAATGACCATGACCAAAGTCACGATCAAGGCCACGACCATGAAGAGCATCACAAACATGGATCATATGATCCCCATATCTGGTTGGACTTCGATAACATGATAAGAATTGGCGAGCTGGTCAGAGATAAGCTGGCAGAGCTTTCCCCGGAAAAAAGTGATTACTTTGCTCAAAACTTTTCAGAATATGTAGAAAAGGTTGAAGAACTTGACGAGAAATACCAGCAGGTACTTGATCAGAGACACAGTGACTATATTCTTACCTCCCACGCCGCGTTTGGGTACCTTGCTGCAAGTTTTGGTTTGAAAGAAATTTCGGTTTCCGGAATTTCCCCCCACGCCGAACCTTCTCCCCATGCCTTGGCCCGACTGATCAGGGAAGTAGAAGAGCACGGAATAAACTATATTTTTCTGGAGACCCTGGCTTCTCCCAGGACCGCCCATGTTTTAGCCGAAGAAGCAAACCTGGAAATTTTAACCCTCAATCCTGTTGAAGGTTTAACCCTGGAAGAGAGAGAAAAAGGCGAGGATTATTTTTCCCTGATGGAACAGAACCTGGAAAGCTTAAAGAAAGCTCTGGTGGATGAAAATGGATAAAATCATTGAAATTAATGATTTGTTTTTTGCCTATGAGCAGGATTGGGTGCTTAAGCAAATTAACCTTGAAATAAAAAAAGGCGAATTTGTTGCTTTCCTGGGCCCAAATGGGTCCGGGAAAAGCACCCTCTTTAAACTTATCCTGGGATTTTTAAAACCCCAGAGAGGCAGTATTAAAATTTTTGGGAAACCTGCCGAAAAATTTTCTGCCCGCGGTCGGATAGGTTATATCTCCCAGAATGTCCGGGAGTTCAACCAGAGCTTCCCCGCTACAACGGGAGAAATTGTGGGAGCGAACCTTTACCAGGAAATGGGTATTGTTAAACTTTTAACCCCTGCTTTAAAGGCACGGGTAAAAAAAGCTTTACAACTGGTTGATATGGAAAGTTTAAAAAACAAACCTATTGGAAAGTTATCTGGAGGTCAGCAGCAGAGAATTTTCATAGCCCGGACGCTGGTAACCGAGCCAGAGTTAATCCTGCTTGATGAACCCCTTGTCGGAGTGGACCAGGAGGCACAAAACGATTTCTACAAGGTGATTAACCAATTGCACAGGGAACTGGGGATAACAATAATAATGATTTCCCACGATCTCCATGTAATTAGCAGCCAGGTTAACAGGATTGTGTGTTTTGGCGGGGGCAGGATTTTCCCCCACTGTGCCAGTGAATTTGACTACAATGATTATATTCGGCAGGCTCGGAAAGAAGATAAGCTTTTAATCCCCAGTCACCATCACGAGGAGTGAGGTAGATGCCGGAAATATTTAGTTACTCATTTATGCAAAGGGGTTTTCTGGTCGGAAATATTATCGGCCTAGTTGTTCCCCTGATCGGGGTGTTTTTGAATTTAAAAAGGCTTGCTTTAATTGGCCATACCCTTTCCCATGTGGCTCTTGCAGGAGTAGCCCTGGGTATTTTCCTCGGCGTTTATCCTGTTCCAATTGCTATTGTGGTGGCGGTCTGCGCCGCATTAGGTATTGAAAAGCTCCGCCATTCAGGGTATCGGGACTACGCCGAATTGTCCCTGGCCATTATTTTGGCCAGTGGGTTGGGAGTGGCTACGATTTTGATTAGCCTTTCTGATAGTAACGTTGCCATTTACAGCTATTTATTTGGGAGTATTTCTCTTGTAACGCGTCAGGATTTGCTGGTGATAATTCCGCTGGGGGCAATTATTACATTGGGGGTTGGAGTCTTTTATTATGGTTTTTTCTTTGTTGCTTTCAATGAAGAAGAGGCCAAGTTATCAGGTGTTCCCGTAAAATTATTCAACACAATTTTTATGGTAATGGTTGCAATTGTAGTGGCCGTTTCCATGAGAATAATTGGAGGGCTTTTAATTTCTTCGCTGATTGTCCTTCCCGTGGCTGCTGCCCTCCGGATTGCCAGGAGTTTTAAAGAAACGGTTTTTTTGAGCATGTTGTTCGGCGTTATTTCAGTAAACGCTGGTTTGGTTTTATCTTTTTACTGGGATCTTGCTCCGGGAGGAACTATTATCCTGGGTAGTGTTTGCATCCTTTTACTAACATTTGTGGTAAAAGGGCTTAGGAAAGTCCTGGTTCGCAAAGGACTGAGTATTAAGGGAGAGAGGTTGGAAAATGGTGAGAGAACAGTGTGAATTCTGGGAAAAAAAGCTAAAGGAGTGTGGCCTGCGCCTTACTCGCCAGCGGAGAGAAATACTCCGGGTTCTAATTAAGGCGAATGGTCCCTTGAATGCCCGGGAAATTTTTAGGGAGTTAAAATCAACCGAGGACTTTCTTGAATTATCAACGGTATATCGCAACCTGCACGCTTTCAGTGAGCGGGGCCTCATCCAGGAAATTGATCTGGGAACAGGAGAGAAGTATTTTGAATTAAATAAAGGCGAACACCACCACCACTTAATCTGTATGGGTTGTGGAGAAGTGTTACCCCTGGGTTGTCCCCTGCGGCACTTAGAAGAGGATTTAAGCAGAGAAACAAGCTATAACATTATCGAACATCGCCTTAATGTATATGGGGTTTGTCCAACCTGCCAGGAAGGTTGAGAAAAAAGTTAAATATAAAGGATTCTCAGGGGAAGGAAGGAAATAAAATAGGGGAGGAAAAAGGATGAAAATTTTAGTAATAATCCAGGGGGCCCCCTACGGAAGCGAGAGGACATATAACGGGTTGAGGACGGCAATGGCTCTGCAGCGCGGAAAAAGGGATATAGAACTCTTTTTGTTCCTATTTGCAGATGCTGTAACCGCTCTGCTGGTAAACCAGGAAACAACCCAGGGTTTTTATAATATTGAACGGATGTTGAAATCCATATTAAAAAAAGGCGGCAGGGTAAGCTATTGTGGAACATGTTCTCGGTTCAGGGGTTTGGAGAAGCTGGATTTAATTGAGGGAGCGGAGAAAGGGGAAATGGATTTGCTCGCGGATTGGATTGAAGGAGCAAACCATGTTTTAACTTTTTAATTCAAGACGGGGAGGTTAAAATATGAAAAATATAGCCTTGGTCACAGATAGCACTGCTGATTTACCCCAGGAATTTGCCCGGGAACATAATATAAAAATTGTTCCTCTGCGGGTGATTTTCCCTGACGGGGAATATCGCGATGGTGAAGATATCAAACCAGCAGAATTTTACAAGCGCTTGCGTTCTTCCGATACTCTGCCCAAATCATCACAGCCCCCTCCCGAGGATTTTATAAGTGTCTACCAGGAGTTATTAAAAGATTATCGAGAAATTATTTCTATCCACTTATCTTCCAGTTTGAGCGGGACCATAAATGCTGCTCAGTTGGCCCGGGAGAAAGTGGAAGGTGCAGTTCATATTTTTGATTCCTATACAGTTAGTCTGGGAATTGGTCTCCAGATCAGAGAAGCCGTAAATGCTATCAAAAGAGGTTACTCTTCTGCCCAGGTTTTGGAACACCTGCAGAGTGTCCGGGATAACAGCGCGACCTACTTTACCCTGGACAACTTAAAGTACCTTTACCTGGGGGGCAGGATAAGCAAAGCAAAAAGTCTGATGGGTTCCATACTAAATGTTAAACCCATTCTCCAATTGGTTCCCGAGGGAGTTGCCCCTGCAGGCCGGGCGCGCAGTAAACCCCAGGTAATCAGGGAAGTGGTGAAAAAATTCCAGGAATTCTCCCAGGGACGAGAACCTGGAGGTCTGGCTATTGCTCAGGGTGATGCCCAGGAAATGGGAAAGAAAATGGAGCAAGCTCTGGAGAAGGTCTTCGATATCGAGGCGTCTTTCTTTGGGGATATTGGACCCACTCTTGGTGTTCATTCTGGTCCAGGCGTAGTTGGAGTTTGCATGTATTTCAGGTAACTTTCCCTGTTGCTCTCCGTTTATATCCAGAAAATATGGGGTCGGAATGTCAAATCGCAGATACTCTTGCTGCAGGGGGAGGCAGGATAATAATGCGAGGTTTCGGTTCTTCGGATTGCAATTGCCCTTCCCACCTGTATTTTTTCTCCCGATCCTATCCTCTGCCCAGTGAAGAATAAAAAAAGCACCTGTCCCATGGGACAGGTGCTTTTTAAACTATCAGGGGAAAAGGTCAATTCCCAGGTGGAAGGAAGGCCGAATGTCTCCCGTGGTGGGAATGATCATGTCAACAATAGCTTCAACCGGTAGACTCAACCTCGCCAGGGAACGGGCCTGAACTCCAGCGGTAAAACGGAAAACAAAGCCCTGGGTTTCACTGTCACCCAGAGGAGTTGCTACCCGACCCCCGTTCCAATGTAACCTGTTGAAGACCTTTGGATGCCATTTAAGGCGAAAAGGATCTCATCATTGGGATCAAAATCAAGGTCGAAAGTCATTAATCCGCTGGTTAAAAGAGAGCTAAAAAATGTGCCAATGAAGGCCAGGGGGTTTGTGGGGTCAGTTGTTGCAGCGGGTGTGGGAGTGGCAGGGACATCCTGTTTCTGTCCGCTCTGGTCAAAGGAAGGAGTAAACCTGAACCCCATCCTGATGGGGAAACCCTCAGTGCCAGAGCGTTCTGTGAGCAAAGTCCCCAATCTTATCCCAAAGGCGGGAGGAACGACAACTACGGTCATGGTTGCAGGGGGACCCGAACGGGCAGTTCGGCTAATTCCCCGCACGCTGACAGTAGTGGTTCCAGGCTGTAGGCCCTTTATTCTGCTTCCTTCATCAACGTAAACCTTGGACTCGTCAGCAGAAATGTATAAAAATGTAGGGTCTGTTAAGGGACGTCCAAGGCTGTCCAGGGCAATTGCCGATATTTGATGGGAGGAACCGAGGTTAATCCGGAGTAGACCGGGAATAACAAAAACCTGATCTATGGGGCTTTCAATAACCGGAATTTCCGGTGGGAATAGCTTTGTTAGTAAAGGATCGATTTGGGTGGGCACATCTGTTGTCCGGGGGGCGGTTGTCATTGCCGACCCTAGGATGCGAGGTTTGTCCCGGAAGTAATCATAACGCTGTAAACCGATAATTACAAGATTTTGCATTGGGGCAATAGAACCAGTGATTACCTGGTCAAAACCATATTGGGTTAGTAAAATTCGGGCCTGTTCAAAGGGAGGCATATCGGCTGGGAAAGGAATTACGTCTATTGTTTCCTGGAGATACATGTGATCGTAGACTTCAAAATTACCAAATTGAATTAACCGGGAAGCAACTCCCAAGGGCATTGAACGGGAAAAGGTAATTATTTCTGAGTTTCCCAGGGTCAGGGGATCTAATAGGTTGCCTTTTTCATCAAGAATAGAGAAGTTTAGAACCGCTATTTCCTCTTTCTGGTCGGGAGTGTTTAGAACCCCGGCGCCTGTCGGTAAAGAAATTAAAAAAACCAAAAAGAAAGCCAATAGAAAGGATTTGAATTTAAGCAAAAGAAAAAACCCCCTTGAATAAAACCTGGAAATAAAAGAACCAAAATTTTTCCAAAAACTCTATTTAACATTAATTAGACCCTAAAGGTTGGGGTAAGTATAGCAAAAAGGAAAAAATCTTATTGTAACCTCGGAATAAAAAAAAGCACCTGCAGAGGCAGGTGCGGGCTTTTAAAGAGGAAAAAGGTCGAGACCAAAATTGACCCCGAAACGGAAGGATGGCCTTCCTGTTCCACTGGTCGGGAAAATCATATCTACATTGGCTTCTACGGGCAGAGTTACCCGGGAAAAAGAGAATATTTGAGTTCCGGCTGTAAACCGGAAAACAAAACCCTTGGTTTCACTCATCCCCAGGGGAGTAGCATATCCTACACCGGTTCCGATGAAACCACTGGAAGTCCTCTGAATTCCACTTAATGCGAATAGGAGCTCATCACTGGGATCAAAATCCAGATCAAAAGTCATTATCCCGCTGGAAAACAGGGAACTAAAGAAGGTCCCAATGTAAGCCAGGGGGTTTGTTGGATCAGCGCTGGCGGCTTTTGATGCTTCGGCAAGAGGATCTTTCGGTCCGCCCTGGTCAAATGATGGGGTAAATCTGAATCCCATCTTAACCGGGAAATTTCCACCTTCAAAAGCATCGGGAATAAGAGAGCCGACCCTGATACCAAAAACGGGTGGGACAACAACAACGGTCATGGTTGCTGGAGAACCGGAGCTTGCACTCCGGCTAACTCCTCTAATGCTGACTGTAGTCGTTCCAGGCTTTAATGCTGTAATAACTCCATTATCATCCACATGAACCCGGGTTTCATCACTGGAAATATATAAGAAAGTGGGATCCGGCACTGGACGTCCCAGACTGTCTAAAGCGAGAGGGTTAATCTTATGTGAAGAACCAAGACTGATCCTGAGCATGCTGGGGGCAACAAAAACCTGTTCAATGGAACGCTCGATAACGGGAGTTTCAGGGGGAAATAAAATTGAAAGCAGGGAATCGATCTGGGCTGGAGCATCACTTGTTCGGGGAGCTGTGGCCATGGAGGATCCAAGTAGTCTTGGTTTGTCATCTTCCAAATCGAAACGCTGGACGCCAAGGACAACAATATTGGGCATAGAAGTAATTGACCCGGTAATTACCTGGTCGAAACCATGCTGGGTCAAGAGAATTTGAGCCTGTTCATAGGGAGACATTTCAGGAGGGAAGGGAGCAATATTTTTCTTTTCGCGCAATAACATGGGGTCATAAACATCAAAATTCCTGTACTGGACCAGTCGGGAGGCAATTCCCATGGCCATGGTCCGAGACAGGCTTAATAGTTCGGTGTGTTGAAGATGCAAGGGATCAATTAGATTGCCCTGTTCATCAAGAACAGAAAAGTTTAAAACAGCAACTTTTTGCAGAGAATGGGAATTATCCGATGAGCTGGCAAAACCTGTTGTGGATAGTAGGGTAGTTAGCGTAAGAAAAATGAATATAAATTTTAGTTTACCCAATTAAAAAACCTCCGCTTCAAGTGGAAGGAATGAGAAATTGCGGACTCCTTTTTAAAATTCTCCGCTCATCAACATTATAAACCAGGTAAAAGAAAAAGTATACACTAACTTGCAACAAAAGGTCAAATCTAGTTTAATTTTTTCCTAAGTAAAGCGGGGAGGAAGAGTTTAAACAAAACTCCTAATTTTTTCAAAGGAATAGGAAGGAGAAGTGACGAAATTTCCAAAAGGTAAGTTATACTGCCTGAGACGTAAGTCCGTTTATCGCCAAATAATCCAACCAGAGGGGGACCCGAAAAATGGATTTTTATTCTGCAATAAGTCGTTATTATAACTATATTTTCCCTCTGAATCCTCAGCAGGTAGAATTTATTACCACAGGTCTTTCCCCCGGGGCAAAAATACTAGAAGTTGGCTCCGCTACTGGAAACCTTACCCGGACCCTTGCAGAAAAAGGCTATAGGGTAGTGGGGATAGACCTGGATAAAAGCATGGTAAAAAAAGCGAGGGAGCAAAATTCTTACCCCGGCCTGGAATATTGGCATATGAATATGCTTGAAGTTGATAGAAAATTTGAGAAAAAAAGCTTTTCCGGGGTGGTTTGCCTGGGGAATACACTGGTGCACCTTCCCTCCCGCGAGAAAATTTCGGATTTTATAAAAAAAACTGCTGAAATAATGGATCCGAAGGGTTTGTTTTTCCTGCAAATTGTTAATTATGATCGTATCCTGAGAGAAAAAATAAGCGAACTTCCCGTAATTGAAAATGAAAAGGTCAAGTTTGAGAGGTTTTATGATATTTCGCAATCAAAAAAAAGTGTTTTGTTCAGGACCCGGTTGTGTGTTAAAAATGATAATCGCGTTTATGAACAGGAGGTAAACCTCCAGGTCCTTTGTCGGGGCGAACTTGAAAGGGATTTAAAAGAAGCAGGGTTTAAAAGAATTGAATTCTTTGGGGATTTCAAACTAACACCCTACTCCAGGAAAAGCCCGGCAATTGTTGTTAGGGCTGGTTTAAGGAACTCTGAAACATTTTAGTTGCCTAAAACCAGCCAGCTTAATTAAAAGAGGAGGAGTTTGATTGGTTGAAGAAAAACACCTTTACGGTAAGGGAATTAACGTGGGGATTGTGCTGGGTTTAATTTTTGGTTTACTGCTAAACAATCTTGCACCTGGTTTTTCCTGAGAATAACAATTGGGGCTTTTTCTGATTATTACTCGGCAGAAAAAGAAACCTGAGAAACTGTTGGAGGTGGTTAAAGTGAAATTCAAGGAAAAAGATTTACTTTCTTACCTGGAAAAGTGGCAGGAAGTTTTGCGATTGCAGGACTGGGATATTCGTTTGGAAACTGTTGACCAGAAATGGCGGAAAACCGGGGATGTCAAAGTTGACCGGGATGATAAAAAAGCTATAGTGCTTATTAACGTTTTCAACCCCACCAGCGAAAATCCCGAAGAAACGGTTATCCACGAATTGTTACATATTAAGCTCTGGGATATGGACCAGATGCTGGAAGGTTTTTTGCATTCCCTTTTTGGCAAAGACCCGGAAGACCCTCGTTACAATTTCGCTCTGCAGCAGTTTATGATTCTATTGGAATCTACTGTGGAGGATTTAACCAAAGGGTTTCTTCAACTGGGTGGAGAGGAAAAAAGGGTGTCTTTTGGGCGAATTGATGGGTTGGTAAAAAAAGAATTGGGGATAGAAAAAAAGGATTCAGGAGAATAAATAGGGAGGAGGGGAGCTAATGGGAAGGTCATTTTTCTATATTACTGCTGGTGATGAGAAAGAAGCGGAACGTGTGGCCAGAAGCCTTGTTGAGAAAAACCTGGTTGCCTGCGCTAACGTTATTCCCCAGGTAAAATCCTTTTTCCGCTGGGAAGGAGAGGTCCAGTCAGAAAAAGAGTGCCTGGTGGTTGGAAAAACAAGAACTTCTTTAATCGAGGAACTGGTCCAGGAAGTTAAAAATGTGCACTCCTATGATGTTCCCTGTGTGCTCAGCTGGCCAATTGAAAAAGGTAATCCTGATTTCCTCCGCTGGATTGACAGCGAAACAAAGAAATAGCCCAAAGGCAATTTGCGGTAATAGCTTTTTCAGTTTTCGTGGCAGTTTAGAAGCTTTGGAGAGAGGGAGTGATGGCTATTAGCTTTAAATATATTGCACCTGTATACAATGCTCTGGTCAAAGCCCTGGGCATTCATTACCCGGAAAGGGTAATCCGACTTCTGGTTCTGCGGGGTGAAAATAAGGCCTGTGCAATTCTCGATATTGGCGGGGGTACTGGTTTGCTGGCCGAACGGATTATTTCCAAAAACCCCGGTCCTAGCCTGCATTTTACTGTACTTGATCCCAGCAAGGAAATGCTCCAAAGGGTTCCCCAAAAGGAGAATATTAAAACCGTGCAGGGAAGAGGCGAGGAGCTTCCCTTTGGGGAAAATAAGTTCGACCGAATTACCGTAATTGAAACTCTTCACCATTCTGATGACCCGCCCAGTTTGTTCAGGGAAGCTTTCCGGGTTTTAAAACCGGGTGGGATCATGGTGGTCCAGGAACCTGACCAGGATAAATTTCCAGTAAAAATGATCATTGGCTTGGAAAGGATTTTTTTAAGGTCAATTAAAAAGGTTGATGAAGACCTGATCAAAAAGTGGGGAAAAGAAGCTGGTTTTACCGGGAGATTAACCCTGCGCAGAAGTCAACAGATTTTCTGGAAAGGAATTAAAAGGGCGGGAGATTAAACTTTTGAGTTTATCACCCCGCCCCTTCTTATTATTTAAAACATTCCAGAAATTTTTCCATGAGCTTGAAAATCCGGATTTTCTGCTGGATATCCTGGGTCCCATGCCCTTCTTCGGTCAGTTCCTCATAGAAGAAGTCTTCGTTTTCTTCATAACCAAGTTCAATTAATTTGTCCCGGAAAATTGTGGCCTGCTCAAGTGGAACCCGGGGGTCGTTTACCCCGTGAATAATTTGCAGGGGTGCTCTTAAATTTTGAGCAAGGTGAAGGGGAGATCGTTCCCGGTATAGTTTTGATTTTTCCGGGAGAGCTTTGAAGATGTGTTCCAGTAAATATTTAAAATGCTCAACAGAGGAATCGAATAACTTTTCCCAGTCAGTTATTCCAATCCAGGCAATTCCTCCTGCCCACTGTTCAGGGCGGGTTACCAGCTGCCAGTAGGTCATGTAGCCCCCGTAACTACCTCCAATACAGAGAATTCTTTCCGGATCAATTTCCGGTAAACTCTCCAGATATTTTGCTCCCTGGGCTACGTCTTCAGCTTCCATTCCTCCGATGTCACCCAGGATTTTTTCCCGGAATTCTTTTCCATAGCCGGTTGAACCCCGGTAATTGGGCCTTAGAACTGCAAAACCAAGGCTTGTCAAAAACTGGCAGAAAGGGTTGAAGGACAGGAAATCCTGAGCAAGTGGTCCGCCGTGGACCATTACAATTGCAGGATGGGGGCCTTTGCCCGGGGGTAAATAGAGAATTGCTTCGATTTCGAGACCATCGGTGGAGGGGTAGGAAATTAACCTGCCAGGAGAAAAATCTTCTGGTTTGTATCCATTATAAGATGCGGGGATAATCACCTTTCTTTCGGGGAAGGAAATTAGTTCGGGGCGATGGGTGGTATCTTCAAACAGAGCCAATATTTCTTCTTCCGACTTATATTCTCCCCAGGAAGTAAACCCATTTTCTATCTCCGGGTTACTGATTTTACCGGTTAGGAGATCATATTCTCTTAACCTGAGACTGGCGTGGTGGTTTATTCTGATTAAACACTTTTCACTGGTGGGGCTAAAATCCATGAAATGGCTTTCGCCATCACCGGTTTTTGGATAATAAACCGTCCCGGTTTCGAGGTGCAGAATTGCGGCCTGGGTTCGACCCTCTTTTTCTGTGTTCAAGCCCAGGTATTTTCCGCAGGGCGACACCTTACTGCACTGATCATTGTTTCCCGAACCGGAAGAATAAATTTTCTCAGTTTTTCTGCTTTCGAAATTTAGCATGTAAATATCACCATTCCTGGTATCGCTGGTTTCATTTGTACTGAAATAAATTACCTCCCCGTGGGGAGACCAGTAACCTCCAGAAACCGGGCGGGAAAAAGAAGTCATTTTCTCCAGCTCTCCGGTATCCAGATTTAGGAGAAACAGATTTAACTGACCTTCCCTGTTGGAATTCAGGCTCAAGTATTTGCCTTCCCTGTCTACATCAACAGGGTAATGCTGGGCAGAATAACTGGTTAATGGTTTTATGTTCCCGTTTTTGATGCTAAGCAGAAACAGGTTATGGTTTTCGTCTCCATCCCGATCTCTGGGAAAGATGATGTGCTCATTATTTGGATGCCAGATAAACTGAGCCCTTATAGAGCGAGGTGCCTCACCATTTGTTACCTGTTTGGTAGCACCGGTTTCCAGATCCTTTATAAAGATTTCCATCTGGCCGGAATAATCTCCAAAAAAAGCCAGAAGATCGCCTTTTGGTGACAGGCGGGGTAAATAAAATGACGGCAATGAAGCCAGTTCTTCAATATTAATTCTGGTCATCAAATCCCTCCAGTAAGTTTAATATTTTTTCCGAAGGATCTTGGATAAATCTTTTAAACCCAGCGCTTCATATTGGAGAATGCCCCGGGAAAAAATTCGGCTCCCAATGTAAATAAAGAGGACAATTGACAGTAACAGGGACAGGATGATGGTTCCCATCTCCCACCAGGGGATGGTTGTTGCCCCCATTCGTAAAAGGGCCATGGCAGGGATAAAGGGTGGAATGTGAGTGAAGATTCTTACCCAGAGGGCATTGGGAGCAGTTATTAAAAGACCAGAGAGAAATAACGGGATCATGGGAATCAAAATTATTAACCCCTGGGCCTGGGAACCTTCTTCTGCTTCTTTCATGGTTGCTCCCAGGGCTGCGAATAAAGATGCCAACATTACATACCCTAACAGGAAAATAATAAAGGGAGGAAGGATTATTTCCAGGCTCAAACCCAGGTCCTGGAAGTTAACAAATCTTGAAGCAGTAAAGAGACCGGCTATGGTCCATATTCCTACCTGTAAAAGGCTGAGAAGCCCATAGCCCATTATTTTCCCGGTAAGAAGGTCAAAGGAAGAAATAGAGGAGAGAAGGATTTCCACCACACGATTTCTCTTTTCTTTTATTACGCCATACATCAACATTTGCCCGGAAAAAATTACCGATAAAAGAAGGATCATGCCCAGGGCAATTGGGACCAAAAATCTCGCAATAGCAAAGGGAGCCTCCTCTTCTAAAGCCTGGACGGCTAAAGAGACTGGTCTTGTGGCGGAATCGATCTCCTCTTTTACCAACCCCAGGGATTGCAAACGAAATTCTGTAATTACTTTTTCCAGGTGTGGCCGAACCTGGGCGGGAGCAATATTGCGGGGATCACCGGAGAAAATCTGAAAATGTCCTTCTCTGAGGGTTTCCGGAGAAATTATGAAAAAACCTTCATAGTCCCCCTCAAGGGTTTTTTGTTTTAATTCCTCCTGGTTCCCGGTAAAAAGCTCTAACTGAATATTGGTGTTCTCTGTCTGTTCTAATAGCCGGGGTCCAATTTTTCCAGTTTCGTCGATTAAGGCTAATTCCATTGTTTGCGTCTGCCTGAATTCATGGGTAAAAAATTCTAAACTTCCAATTCCCAGGATGAGCAGGGGAATGACAAAGGTAAGTACCAAAAACATGGGGGTGCGAATTCCCTTGGTGAATTCCCATTTTGCCACTTTTTTTGCATTAGACAAACTGATCTTCATCGACCTCTTCCCCCCTTTCCTGGACGGCGTTGATGAAAATATCGTGGAGAGGAGGAGTGGAAGCCTGAATTTCTTTTAGGTCAAGATTTGCCGTAATTTGGCCAATAAGTTTGTTAATGTTGTTATCTCCCCGGAAAGTAAAATTGAGGTATCCCACCTTCTTTTTGTTGATCTGAATTTCGGGGTGGTTGAGTAAAAAGGAAGGATCATCCTCGGGATTAAAAAAGATGCTCACATTATATTCTTTATAGCTTTCTTTTATTTGCTTGAGGTTACCACTTAGTATTTGTTTCCCCTTATTTATCAAAAAGATTGAATCACAGATCTCTTCAACAAGGTTCATTTGATGGGCGGAAAAAAGAATGGTTTTGCCTTGTTCTTGCAGTTCTCTGACAACTCCCATGAAAAAATTCTGGTTAACCGGATCAAGTCCGGCAAAAGGTTCATCCAGGACTAAAAAATCTGGATCGTGGAGAACTGAGGCTATGAATTGGACTTTCTGCTTCATCCCCCGGGAAAGCTTGTCAAATTTTTGATTGGCATATTCTTCAAGCCCAACCCTTTCCAGCCATTTTTGGGCTTTTTGGCGGGCACTGTTTTTTTCCATCCCTTTCAACTGACCGATATAGATCAGGTTGGGAAGGACTTTTGCTTCCTCATAAAGACCTTTTTCTTCGGGAAGGTAACCCACCTTTGTTTTATCCAGGGTAGAGGGTTTACCGTTGAAGTTAAAGAAAATTTCCCCGCTATCCGGGTTTAAAATGCCCATGATTATCCTTAAAGAAGTGGTTTTTCCTGCGCCATTTGGGCCCAGGAACCCCAGGATTTGCCCTCTGGGGACAGAGAAACTGATATTGTCAACTACAATTTTCCCCCCGAAACTTTTGGCAAGGTTTTCAACCCGCAGAACTTCTTCCATAAAATAACTCCTTTCAGATGGAAAAAACCCGGATATTGACTTTGTTTTTTTAATCTATCATAATAAATTTAGGTTGTAAATAAAAACATGGAATAAAAGGAAATGGCTGGCCTTGAAAAAAATATTTTTTTGAAAACTTACGCCTGGTCATTATTTTTCCCCAGAAGTTTATGCTTAAAATACTTTTGGTGAAGGTAAAAATAAAAACTGCCAACTCCAAGCCAAAGGGCCAGGGAAAGGAAAATTTTGGGATCTTCCCAGAAAGAAGACAGAGTTAAAAGGATAGTAGAAGTTATCGTAAAAAGGGCCCAAAAGCGCAGAGTTCCTTTTTTTAATATCATTGGAGCCCGGGCTACCTCCCGGGGAAAACGCCGGGAAAGTTGTAGAGAAGCCCCGGCTGTTAAGGCCATACCGACAAGGGCTACCAGTGAGTTTAGGGCACCTAAAAAAATTATAGAAAGATCAAAGAGAACAACAACAATACCGAAAATTAAGTTTATGGTCAGCGCGAGCCCCGGAGCTCCAAAATAGTTGGTGTGGGTCAGGAATTTAGGTAGAAATCCGTCCTGGGCAAGGCTGAAAAGAAGACGACTGCTGGCAGTATAAATGGCATTAATCGGAGTGAAAATGGCGACAACAGCACTCAAACGAACCAGGCTCGCAAGCTGGGGTGGGAGCAGGACTCCTGCGGCCTGGGCCAGGTTAGGCTGAATTTGTTTTATTTGTTCCCAGCCCAGGCCTCCCGAGAAAACGATGGCTACGGAGAGGTAAATGACTCCTAGAATTATTGAAGACAGGAAAATGGCCAGGGGAATATTTCGCTGAGCGTTTTTAACTTCATCCCCGATTTCGGCGATAAAATACAGTCCAGTGTAGGCAAAAAAAGCAGCGGCGGTTCCCTGGAGCAGTGGACCCCAGCCCACTTCAGTCCACCCCCCAAGGCGGGAGAGTTCCGTGGAGGGAAGCCCCCATCCCGCAAAGGAAAGAAGTCCACTAACCACAATAACGACAAGCATACCCTGCACCAGTTGAGTTGTCTTTAGACCAAGAACATTTACTATGTAGAAAAAAAGCATGATTCCCAGGGCCAGAAATTTTTTGTCCAGGTTTAAAACTGGACCCAGATAATCTGCAAAACCCATTCCCATTAAAGCCAGGGCATAACAGGCTGTTATCCACCTCAGCCAGCCCACAATGAAACCAATATAATCGGAGTAAAACATTCTGGCATACCGGTAGGTTGCTGCTGTAGTTGGGAAAACTGCCGCTACCTGGGCGTAGCAAACTGCAGACCCTGCCGCAACAATCAAAGCTGCTAAATAACAGAAAAAAAGACCGGGTCCTGTAGTTACACCGAGCGGACCAATCAGAATAAAAATTCCTGCTCCGATCACCGTTCCCACCGTCATTATTACTGCTCCGGCAAGGCCCATTTTATGGTACATGAAAAAACCTCCTTGGAGAAAAGGAAAGTGCCGTTATTTTTAGAAGAAGTAATTTTAAGGGAATAAAATCTCTTTTGGGATTGGAAGAGAGAGGCGATTAAATGGTCAAAAATGAATACGGGAAATTAAAAAAAGTCTTGATATGTCCACCTGAAAACCTGTGTATTGATGAGCCAATAAATATTATCGCCGCCAGGCATAACGAAAATGGAGGGGTTGATATAACAAGGGCTAAAGAAGAGCACGAGGAATTTTCCTACTGCCTCAAGGAAAACGGAGTCCAGGTGATAAAACCAAAGACCTATAAGAGGTTTTCCTACCAGATAAATGTGCGAGACCTTGGTTTGACCACACCCAAGGGAATAATTCTGGGCCGGATGTTAAAACCAGAAAGGTGGGGTGAACACAGGCCAGCAGAGAAAATTTTCCTGGAGAAAGGGATCCCGATTTTCCATAAAATAGATCGAGGAATCCTCGAAGGCGGGGACTTCATGTTTTTGGACGAGAATACAGCCCTGGTAGGCATCGGTGCGAGGACCGATAGTCTAGGTTGCAAAGTTTTAGAAACACTTCTTTACGATGCAGGAATTGAACTTGTTTCGGTAGATTTTCCTGCTGAATATCTACACCTAGATATGATCTGCAATGTAATCGCAGAAAAAGTTGTTTTGCTCTGCCCCGAGGCATTGCCGGTTTCTTTGTTTCAACTCCTCAGGCAAAAAAAATTTGCGATCATCGAAGTCGAAAGGGAAGAAGTGTTTCAGCATTCCTGCAATCTGTTAAATATAGGTGGAGAAAAAATTATCAGCCATCCTGGAGCAGAAAGAGTCAATGAGCTATTAAGAAGCCTCGGAATGGAGTTATTTGTCCTTCCTCTGAATGAGGTCCGTAAAAGCGGGGGTGGGCCGCGCTGCATGTCCTTTCCAATTGAGAGGATTTAATCAGTCCTGGTTTGCCCGCCAGAGAAGGAAAATCCCAAGGGCTACAAGGGCCAGGGGCCAGAAAAACCTGGCAAAAGGAATGGGGATTAAATAGCGGAGGAAAAGAGCAATACCAACAATGATAAGGATTAATCCAAGGCCCTGCATTCCGGGTTCGTTTCGCTGCTGTTCTGGTCCATTGTTTCCTTCGGGAATAATCAACCAGCCAATCAGGTAAGCAAAAATACCTGCTCCACCGAAAAAAATGGATATGATCCAGATTAAACGGATCAGGACCGGGTCTACACCAAAGTATTCTGCCAATCCCCCAGCAATACCAGCAATCATTCTGTTTTCTCTTGAACGATAGAGTCTTTTCAAGTTTCGATCTCCTTTCTTTTGTGATCAATGTCTATTTCGTTCAAAAAAAACCATTTCCTGCCTTTACAGAGGGAGGAGAGAGAGAAAAACTGGAGAAATTGTTAATGTAGAAAAGTTTGTGCATTGAAGCCGTGGATGGGAGTTGAAACAATGGAGAATAGATTAAATCGGTTCCGGATAATCGCTGACGGAAAGAAATTTAAAAAGGTTTTCGATCTGAATGATCCTAAACCAAAAGGATTGCCCAATGGAATGATAAAAAATGATGAACTGGAGCAAATCGAGGTAGGGAATTCTTTCAACCTGGGCGGGAAGAGGTTTTTTGTCCTACCCTGCTCCTTACAGGAATACATAATGGAATATATGCATCGAAAGACCCAGATAATCTATCCTAAAGAAGCAGGATACATACTCCTCAACCTGGATATTTTCCCCGGGAAAAAAGTTGGTGAGGCGGGGACAGGTTCTGGTGCTTTAACCACAATTCTTTCCCGCGCAGTGGGGGAAAAAGGGGAAGTGCATACTTTTGAAAGAAGGTCGGATTTTGCGGAAATAATCCAGCGTAATCTGGAAGCCTGCCGGGAATATGATAATACAGTTTATTATAATAAACCTCTGCAGGAATTTGAATTTTCTCCTGAATTTGATGCTTTTTTCCTCGACATGAAATACCCCTGGGAAGTTTTGTTTAAGGTGGATGCTGCCCTTAAACCAGGCGGTCGGCTGGGGTTGTTGCTGCCCACTACAAATCAGGTTACCCGGATTATCTCCACTCTACAGGCTTCTGGTTATTTTATCAACGAAATTTCTGAAATTTTCCGTAGAGGTTACAAGCTTAATGCAGAGAGATTTAGACCAGAGGATGTGATGACTGGTCATACCGGCTATCTTGTTTTCGCCAGTAAGTTAATTAATTCAAAGGAGTGATTCTAATGGAAGAACGTGTTCAGTGGATTTTTAAACGAAGAAGCATCAGGAGGTACAAGGACAAGCCGGTGGAGGAAGAGAAGATTGATCTTTTGATGAAGGCTGCCATGGCCGCTCCTTCCGCCGCAAATCGCCAGCCCTGGCATTTTATTGTTGTAACTCAGAGGGAGGTACTTGATCAGCTTGGGGAAATTCATCCTTATGCAAAAATGATGAAGGAAGCACCTCTTTGTGTTGTGGTTTGTGGAGATCCCGAAGAGGCAACCAGTAAAAACTCTGGCCTCTCCTACTGGGTTCAGGATTGCTCTGCAGCCATGCAAAACCTGCTACTTGCTGCTTCTAGCCTGGATCTTGGTGGTGTCTGGCTGGGAGTCCATCCCAATGAGGAAAGGGAAAAAGTAATTAAAGATCTGCTCAAAATTCCTGAAAAGATAAGGCCTCTTGGCCTGGCTGCAATAGGCTATCCCGAAGAAGAAAAAGAACCCGATACTCATTACCGGGAGGAGAGAATTCACCGCGAAGTATTTGAAGGATAGGAGGGGGAGTATGATTGAACGGAAGGTAAATGGGTCCCAGTTGGAATTAGTGCAGGGAGATATTACCCGGCAGGAAGATTGTGAGGCTGTGGTAAACGCTGCCAACGCTGAATTATTGCCCGGGGGAGGCGTTGCCGGGGCGATTCACAGGGCTGCGGGACCAGAGCTGCTTGAAGAGTGCAGACCCCTGGCTCCAATTACCCCCGGAGAAGCTGTTCTGACCCGGGGTTATAACCTTCCCAATTCCTATATTATTCACTGCTTGGGGCCGATTTATGGGCATGACCACCCCGAAGAGGAACTGTTAGCCAGGTGTTATGTGAATGCAATAAGGCTTGCCCAGGAAAATGAAATCAATTCAATTGCTTTCCCCGCCATTTCAACAGGAGCTTTTGGATACCCTTCAAAAGATGCAGCAAAAATAGCTATTAAAACTGTCCTGGAAGAATTACCCAAAAATCCAGGGTTAAAACTGATTCGTTTTGTCCTTTTCGGGGAAAAGGATTTTGAGATTCACAAAAATGAATTAAGGGGAATTTAAGGAGCCGCTTTTTGCGGCTTCTTTTTTTTTGTGCCCTTGCAAAATAGGGTTTTTCAGTATTAATTCCCTAACTTAAATTTTTGTAAAATTATCCTTGTTATGCAAAGGTATAATATGTTATGATACATCAGTAGTAATAAAGTAAAGGAGCAAAGTAGTAATTCGAGAAACAGGAGTGGTTGAGTGATTAAAAATATAGTTTTTGATATCGGGGAAGTCCTACTCAGTTTTAGGCCTCGGGATTATTTACAGGAAAAATACGGACCCGGAGAAAAAACGGATAGATTAGAAGGTATTATTTTTCAAGGAAAATACTGGGAACAACTGGACCGGGGGATAATAACAAGTGAAGAAGCAAAAAGTCAATTGAAGAAAGAATTTACCCAGTACAGTAAAGAAATTGAAGATATTCTGGAAGATTGGCCGCAAATTTTAAAGCCCCTTCCGGCTTCTGATTTAATAAAACCAATAAAACAAAAGGGATTTATCCTTTTCTTTTTATCAAATTTTCATATCCGGGCCTGGCAAATAGTTCGGGAAAAATTCGATTTCTTTTCTGTTTTCCAGGGGGGGGTAATATCCGCGGAGGAAGGTCTTTTAAAACCGGAGGAGGAGATTTATCTTAAATTATTGGACACCTTTTCCCTTAAAGCTGAAGAATCATTGTTTATCGATGATCGACCTGAAAATATTGAAGCCGCTGAAAAGATCGGTTTTTCGACCCATCGTTACCTGGAAATAAAGGGTCTTAAAAAGGAGCTCCAGAAAAAGGACATCCTGTAATAAAGTAAAACAATAAAGGGAAAACGAACTAAAGCGCGAATATATTAAAGTAGAACTATTTGGAGAGGAGTATTTAGATGAATGGAGTTGTTGCAGACTCGACCATTGTTTGTGAAACTTCCCGCTACAGAATATGGATTGAGCCTGCCGGAAGGCGAAATAAAAGCAAGTTAATTTTGGAAGTTGATCCCACTGAAGAAAAAAGCAAACCCCGCAGGCTTCCTTTTGATTCTAATTATTTTGACGCTGTTATTTTAAAACAGAAATATCCTCTGCGAACGACCCTGTTCGAGGAGAGCCTGCGTGTTTTAAAAGAAGGAGGTTCATTTTTCTGGACCGACTTGAAAGAAGAACAAATTCCCTCTGCCAGCCACCTATTAATTCATGCAGGACTGGTTGAAGTAGGGAAAAAAATATTTGGGCTTGGCGGGAAGGACTTATTGGGGATTGGAGGCAATAAACCGGTGCAGTTAAGCCGCCACTAAAAAAATCTTTATTTTTGCTTTTAACCCCGATATTTTTGGGGATAAAAATCCTCCATCTGGCTTACCAGTGGAGGATTTTGTTTTTCATACTCTTTGCTTCCAGGCTGTTGAATTGGACTGGGGCCGATTGGATTTTGGAGAAGAAAAAAAGAGGGGATGATTCTCCGAAAAATTTGTTATTCAAGTATTTTTGGGCAGCTGAAATTTTTTATATAAGAAGGATTTAATAGCCTTATTGCTAATTAATAGAGTAGGGAAACCGAAGATGAATAAATCAAAGGAAAGGGGAATTTAGCATGGGTAAAATTGCTATTGTTACTGATACGAGCTGTGATTTGCCCCAGGACTTTTTCGCCGAACATAATATCCGTCGGGTAAGCATGCATATCCATTTTGGGGAGGAGGAGTTGATCGACCAGAAGACAATCAGCCATGAAGAGTTTTATGATCGGATGGCTGAAGAAATGGAAGTCCTTCCCCGGACGACTCAACCCCAGGCCAAACATTTTGTTGAAGTATTTGAAAACTTAAAAGAAGAAGGTTACGATACTGTCCTTTCTTTACATATTTCTCATAAAATGAGTGGAACGGTACAAGCGGCAAGGCTTGCTTCAGAAATGGTACCGGATATGGAGATCATACCTATTGATTCTGGCCAGGTTGGCCCTCCTTTAGGCCTCTTTGTCTACGCGGTGGTGGAAAAAATGAAGAAAGAAAAAGACAAGGATAAAATTGTTCAGTTTGTAGAGCAACTTATCGAAGAAGAACCTATTTTTGAAGCTTTTTCAGTGGAAACAATGGATTACCTGGTGAAAAATGGGCGAGTTGGAAGGGCCAAGGGATTTGTTGCGGGCTTTTTAAATATTAAGCCGATACTGACGGTTTCTAAAGGGGAAATTGCTCCCCTGGATAAGGTCAGGGGAACCAAAGGGCTTTATAAGAAGATGGCTGATCTTGCCGTGGAAAGAATGAGTTCTGCTGATAAACCCGTTCTCCTGCTAGCCTGGGGAGGTATACCTCAAGAAAAAAGTATTGAACAGGTCAGGAGTTTGATCGAGGAAAAGATGAATAAAGACTTTGTTACATTGCACGCCCGCCTTGCTCCAACTATTGCCTGCCACAGCGGACCGGAAACCATCTCTATCACCACTTTTGATGCAGGATTGATCTAATTCCCTGGAGGGGGTTTTAAAGTGCAGTTTCAGGTTGAGACCAACAAAAAAATGGAAATGATTGATATTACAGAACATTTAAAAAGGATGCTGCCCGATAAAGGTGAGGGGGCCCTCCTGGTTTTTGTTTCCCACACCACGGCAGGAGTTACCATCAATGAAGGGGCAGACCCTGATGTCCAGGAGGATATTCTTCAACACCTGGAAAGAATCGCCAGGGGAAGTTATCTCCACCGGGAAGGGAATGGGCCAGGCCATTTACAGGCAACCCTGGTCGGCTCCTCAGTTCTTATTCCCTTTAAGGGCAATCATCTGGACCTGGGAACCTGGCAGCGGATTTTCTTCTGTGAATTCGATGGACCTCGCTCCAGGGTAGTTCAATTTCGTCTGCTCAAAGGACTTGATTATGATGGATAATTCTTTATTAAGGCAACTCCCCGGGATTGATAGCGTTTTGGGGGACCTGAAAAAACAGGGGATACCCTCTTCTCCTGGGGTCAAAAGATTGGCCCGGTTTATTGTCGATGAACTCCGCAGGGAAATCTCCCAAACCGCAGCAGAAAAACTGCCCTGGGAAGGGGAAGAGGATTTTTTCCAGGAAGTGATTTTACGCTGTCAGGAACTTTTGAAACCCCGGCTGCAAAAAGTGGTAAACGCAACCGGGATTATTTTGCATACCAACCTGGGCAGGGCTCCCATTGCCCCTGCGGCGATAAAAAACTTAAGGTGGACAGGGTCGGGCTACTGCAACCTGGAGTATGACCTCTCTACCGGGAAAAGAGGTTCGCGCCAGGAAATTTGTGACTTTCTTTTGTCCCTCCTGACTGGAGCCGAAAAAGCACTTATTGTTAATAATAACGCTGCTGCCGTTTTACTGGTTCTTGATACCCTGGCTCGGGATGGAGAAGCAATAATATCCCGAGGTGAACTGGTCGAAATCGGTGGTTCTTTCCGGGTTCCAGAAGTTATGTCCAAAGGAGGGGTTTGCCTGCGGGAGGTTGGCACTACTAACAGAACCCGCCTGGAGGACTATGAGGAGGCCATAGGAGAGCATACGAAACTTTTAATGAAAGTCCACCCATCCAACTATCGGATCAGTGGATTTACAGAAGAAGTTGGGGTTGAAGAACTGGGATCGCTGGCCCAAAAGTATAACCTTATTTCTTATTATGACCTGGGAAGCGGTTCTCTCTGGCCCTTAACCAGCGAACCCTCTTTAGATGAAATTACTTCGGGGAAGTTAGATTTAGTTTCTTTTAGCGGGGATAAGCTTTTGGGAGGTGCACAGGCGGGAATTATCCTGGGCCGAAAGGATTTAATTGAGAAAATGGGCCGAAACAATTTGTTGAGAGCTTTAAGGATTGACAAGCTTTCCCTTGCTGCCCTTGAGGCTACTTTGCGCCATTACCTGATGGACCAGCCCGATTTTATCCCCGCCTATAAAATGTTTCAGATGACAGAAGAAGAACTTCTTGCAAGAACAGAAGAAATTCATGCTTGTCTTGAGGAGAAAATTCCCTCCGAGTTTAAATTATCCATCGGTGAGGGCACTTCATTTAGTGGTGGAGGGACACTTCCCCAGGAGGCAATTCCGGGCCCTGTGTTACATCTGCAGGGTAACAATTCGGAATTAAGCCAAATTCATCAAAAATTAAGGGAAGCTGAAATTCCTGTAATTGCAAGTATTTTTAAAGGAAAAATTGAAATTAACCTGCGAACAGTTTTTCCAGAGGAAGAAGACATCCTAAAAACAGAACTAGCCAGGATTGCGCAGGAGGTGAGGGAAAGTGAATGATCGGGAAAAGGTTCGTCTGACAAGTTTTTCGCAAAAAGCCGGCTGAGGATGTAAAATGGGGCCGGAGGCCCTGAAAACTGTTCTTTCCCAGTTGCCTCAACCGAAATCTCGGAAGGAAGTCCTCGTAGGCCTGGATATTATTGATGATGCGGGGGTTTACCAGATTAATGAGGACCAGGCCCTGGTCCAGACAATTGATTTTTTCACCCCGATCGTGGATGACGGACGAGATTTTGGTAGAATAGCTGCTGCAAATGCTCTCAGTGATCTTTATGCAATGGGAGCAGAGCCTATTACTGCGCTCAATGTTGTGGGCTTTCCTTCCCAAAAAATTCCCCTGGAAATCCTGGGTGAAATTTTAAGAGGGGGGCAGGAAAAAGTCGAGGAAGCTGGAGCTGTTCTTATTGGTGGTCATACAGTAGATGATGATGAGCCGAAATACGGGCTTTCTGCAACCGGGTTAATCCACCCCCAAAGGATAATTAAAAAAGGAGGCGCTCGCCCGGGGGATGTGCTAGTAATGACCAAACCCATCGGAGCAGGGATTCTGACAACAGGAGTAAAAGGAGAAATGGTCGAGGAAAAAGATACCCAGAATGCTGTAGAAATTATGGCTAAATTAAATAAAGCTGGAGCCAAGTGTTTGAATTTTGACGTAGTAAACGCAATGACAGATATCACCGGGTTTGGACTTATGGGACACCTTTTCGAGATGATGCAGGCCAGTGGAACCGGGGCCCGGTTAAAAATTAGCTCAAATTGGTTCATTGACGGCAGTGAGGTTCTAGCTCAAAAAGGAGTGGTTCCCGGCGGAACGCTACGAAATATTAAATTTTTGGAAAACAACGTTAACTGGAATAATGCCCCCCGCCACCATAAATTTTTGCTCTGCGATGCAATGACCTCGGGTGGATTACTGGCAGCTGTTAAACCCGATAAAGTGGGCAGGGTAATAAAGGAACTGGAAAAGGATGCTGATGTTCCGTCTTCAATTATAATTGGCGAGGTAATTTCGGGAGAACCAATTATCGAGGTATTTTAATCCAAAAGTAATTAAAATAAACGGTTAAAAACCTAACCCCTTTTGCCGATAAAAAGATAGTAGAAGGAAATTCAACTGTCTTTATTGGGTAAAGGGGTTATTTTATTTCCCCGGTTCAATTTAAAATTCAATAGTCAGGTAGTTAAAAGGCAGTGGGAGGTTAAAGGATGGCGAAGAACCAGCAAATTCAGCTTGTGACTTTTCAACTTTCAGGCGAAAAATATGGAATTGATATTCTCAAGGTTCATGAAATCAAACGCTTAAAAGAAATTGGCATAACCCATGTTCCCCGGGCTCCAGAATTTGTAGAAGGTGTAATTAACCTGAGGGGAGCCGTTATACCAATAATTGACCTGGGGAAAAGATTTGTCCTGGAAAACAAAAAAGCAGATAAGGAAACCAGAATAATAGTTGTAAAACAAGAAGATAAATATATTGGGCTTACAGTTGATAGGGTAAATGGAGTTTTAACTGTTGAAGAAGAGGTTATTGATGAACCTCCCCGGGAAATCTCCCAGATAAATTCTTTTTTCATCTCTGGGATCGCCCGATATAATGAAAGATTGGTTATTGTTCTTGATATTGGAAACATTTTATCTCCTCGTGAGGATGAAGCATTATCAAAAATCGCCAGGTAAGGGGAGAAAATTATGGAGAACATTGACTTTGAAAAATTCAAAAAGCTTTTCTTACAGGAAGCCGATGAACAGCTTGAAATAATGGAAAAAGCAGTTATGCAACTTGAAGAAAATGGGGAAGAGCGGGAGATAATTGATGAGTTTTTCCGCATGGCCCATTCTTTAAAAGGTTCTGCGGGAAGTATGGGTTATACTGCTATCGCCAACCTAACCCATGAAATGGAAAATGTCCTGGATAAACTCCGTAATAGTCCCGGAATTTTAAGTGATGATATAATTGATCTTTTGTTTATTTCCCTTGATACCCTCAAACATCTCCGGGAAATTGTGGAAAAGGATCTTCCGGAAACCGAAAACCCGGAAATTGATCATCTACTGCAAAGGTTTCGAGAAATCACCTCCCGGGGTGATGAAAAAAAAGCAGCAGCTGTTGACAAGAAAATATATTTGACCTCCCAGGAATTAAAAAATTTAAAGAAAAAAAACGAAGAAAAAAATGTTTTCCTTATTTCCTTTGAGCTAATTCATCAGCAAGAGATGCAAAGCATGGTGGCCTTTTTGGTTTTTAATAATCTGAAAGAAGAAGGGCAGATAATAAAAACTTATCCACCGCACCTGGATGAAGTTGAAGGGGATTTACCCTTTTTCTCAATGCTTATTTGTACCGAAAAACAAAAAGAAGAGATTTCCAGGGTTATTGAGGAATCTCTGGACAGGGAAGAATTCAAAATACATTCCCTGGAAGATATTGAAAATGGAAAGGCCGGGGGATATTGCCAGGAGGTAAAAGAAAGCTTTTCCCGTCGGGATGAAAGTAGAGATAGCATAAGGGTTGATATTGACAAGGTTGACCAGTTAATGAAGCTGGTGGGAGAACTTGTAATTGACAAGGAGCGACTTTTGGAGATCTCCAAGGGGATAAAAGCAAATTCCCGGGATAACCCTGAAGCCCAGGCTTTATTGCAGACAATTCCTCATGTCGATTTTATTGCGACTGAACTGCATGAAGCAGTAATGGATATTCGAATGTACCCTGTTGGGAGTATTTTCAAACGTTTCCCCAGGTTGATCCGGGATATATCCCGGCAAACGGGAAAAGATGTAAAATTGGAATTTTCAGGTGAGGATACGGAACTGGACAGAACCATTCTTCAGGAAGTTTTTGACCCCCTGGTTCACCTGGTAAGGAATGCGATTGATCACGGTATCGAAACCCCTGCTCAGAGAGAAGCAAAGGGAAAAACTTCCCGGGGGCTTGTGGCCTTAAATGCCTGGCAGGAGGAAAATAATATAATTATTGAAGTAAGGGACGATGGAGCAGGAATTGATTCCGAAAAGATTAAATCCCGAGCCCTGGAAAAAGGTTTGATAACAGAAAAAAAAGGAGAAGAAATGGACCGGGAAAGTCTCCTGGAACTGATTATGGAACCGGGGTTTTCAACCAGTGAAACGGTGAATGACCTTTCCGGGCGGGGAGTTGGAATGGATGTAGTCAGGACCAATATCGAAAACCTGGATGGAGAGGTGGAAATAACAAGTCAGCCAGGAGTTGGGACCAGCATAAAAATCGTCCTTCCTTTAACCCTGGCCATTGTCCAGGCGCTTATGGTTCGGGAGAAAGGGAATGATTACGCCATCCCCTTATCGGCAATTTTTGAAACTATCGCTGTAAATAATAACAATCGCGGTGAGGTTATTAAAACTGTAAAAAGCAGGGAAGTGGTTATCTGGCGGGAGCAGGTAATCCCCCTGATTAGGTTGAGTGAATTTTTCCAGCTTGGTAATTCCCACGAGGAAGGTTTCCTGATAATAGGCGGTGTTAAGGGACGCATGGTAGCGATAATGGTGGAAGGAGTAATTGGGGAACAGGAAATTGTTGTTAAATCCCTGGGTGATTTTATGGGAAAGGATAAATTATTTGGAGAGATCCCGGGAATCTCCGGGGCAACTATAAAGGGAAACGGCAAGGTAGCCTTAATACTGGATATCCAGGGAATATTAAAAAGCTTTAAAAAGGGAGGAGAGTCAGTTGAGCGCCAAAGTACTGGTTGTTGATGATGCATCTTTTATGCGGTTAAATTTAAAAAACATTTTAGAAAGCGAGGGTTTTGAAATTATGGGTGAGGGAACCAATGGCCAGGAAGCCGTCCAGCTTTACCAGGCCGAAAAACCGGACGTTGTTACCATGGATATTACAATGCCCGAAATGGACGGACTGGCAGCAATGGAAAAAATTATGGAGATCGATCCCCAGGCAAAAGTTATAATGGTTTCGGCTATGGGGCAGGAAACCTATATAAAGAAGGCAATTATGAGTGGGGCCAAAAATTTTATTGTGAAACCTTTTAAAAAAGAGAAGATTATTGAAACCTTGAATAAGGTTCTTGCCAGCTAATTTTTGGGTAACCTCGGGAGGGACTGGCCTTGGGGAAAAAGATTTTAATTGTTGACGATGCATCATTTATGCGCCTTAATTTGAAAAATATCCTGGAAAGCCAGGATTATGAAGTAGTGGGAGAAGCGACAAATGGAAATGAGGCATTAAAATTATACAAAGAAACTGGGCCAGATCTGGTTACAATGGACATTACAATGCTGGAAAAAGACGGAATAACCGCAATGAAAGAAATCCTGGAGAAAAAACCCTCAGCACTGGTTTTAATTATTTCGGCCATGGGGCAGGAAGCATATATAAAAAAGGCAATAGTAGCGGGAACAAAGCATTTTATGGTAAAACCATTTAAAAAGGTTAATGTTCTGAAAGTAATTGAAAAAGTTTTAAATGGGGGTTAACTAGATAAAAAACAACCCCGCCCGGTTAAAAACCCTTTGCTTTAAAGACCTTTTCCTAGAGGAATAAAGAGAAAACAAACGAATAATTAAATCAGAAGAGCATTTTTACCTCTCAGGAAGAGGAGGAATTAAACTGGAAAAAAAGCGACTGGCTTTAATTATAGTTTTGCTCGGTGTTATTTCCGTCTCCTTTGCTGCAATTTTTATAAGAATGGCCGATGCTCCGGCCCTGGCAATTGCTTTTTATCGGATGGGACTCAGTTCCATAATGCTTTTTCCAGTTATGTTTATCCACAGGGAAAAACTGCGAAATTTGGACGCCAAGGTTATTTGGCTTTCTCTGGCAGCGGGATTCTTTTTAGCCCTACATTTTGCTTTTTGGGTGCAGGCTTTTACCTATACTTCGGTTGCTTCAGCTGTGGTTTTCGTCGCAACCCAGCCTCTTTTTGTAACAGTAATGGGGCTTTTGTTTTTAGGGGAGAAAATTAAAAGGTTGTTTATTTTGGGGCTCCTTCTTTCTGTGGCAGGAGGTTTTTTAATTGGCTGGGGAGACCTGACAATGGGAGAACCAGAAGCAATCCGGGGTAATATTCTGGCATTGCTGGGAGCTATATTTGTTGCAATTTATTTTGTTCTGGGCAGCAGGGTTCGGGCAACTCTGGGTTTATTGCCCTATATTTTTATGGCCTATTCAACTGCGGCCATTTTTTTATTGGGCTTTTGTTTTTTGTGGAGGGTGCCCCTTTTTGGTTATAGTCAGGCCACTTATGGCTATTTTTTCCTTCTGGCCCTTATCCCAACAATCGTGGGCCATTCTTCTTTAAACTGGAGCTTAAAATATCTCCCGGCTTCTTTTGTTGCTCTTAGCATCCTGGGGGAACCCGTGGGAGCGACTGTTTTCGCTTTTTTTATTCTGGGAGAGATCCCTCATTACCTGACTTTTTTCGGAGGGGCTTTAATCCTGGTGGGTATTTATCTTGCCCTGGGGGGAGTCAAAAAAAAGAAAAAGATAAGGTCATAATAGGTGCAAGGTTATTGCAGGGGTTTTGTTGAATATATGCAGGGAAAGGAGAGGGTAAAATGGATGAGGGATTGCCCCCCATCAGGGAAAATGCTTCCCGGATTGGAATTCTTGGCGGGACTTTTGATCCTCCCCATTACGGGCACCTTTTAATGGCGGAAACAGCCCGCCTGGAACTTAAACTCGATGAGGTTATTTTTGTCCCCGCGGGATTACCCCCGCATAAGATGGCAAAAGATGCACAGCCACTCGCAACACCCCGGCAGAGGCTGGAAATGATCCAGAAGGCCGTCGCTGATAACCCCTTTTTCCGGGTGTGGGATTTTGAGTTGAAAAATGAGGGCCCTGATTATACGATAAAAACACTGGATTATTTGAAAAAAAATTTGCCAGGGACTTCTCTTTATTTTATAATGGGAAAGGATTCCCTGGAGGAAATCTTTTCCTGGAAAAACCCCCGTGAAATTTTAACCCAATATGATATAATTGTTGTAAGCAGGGAAGGGGATCCTGTCCCTGTAATTGAAAAAATAAAAGAAAAAGAAAAAAGGGCGCATCTTCACCCCGTTGTTATGCCCGCGGTAAATATTTCATCTACCGAACTGAGAAGAAGGGTAAAAGATAAGGGCAGGATTTCGTATCTAACCCCTCCTGCTGTAGAGGAGTATATTTTAAAAAATCGGATTTATTTATAGAGTAGAAATTTAGAGGGAGCTGGTTCTTCCTATGAAAAATTTTAAACAGGTTTTAAAAATCGCCGGAGTGGTTATCCTGGTCCTGATAATTGCAGGAGGCATTTATCTGGCTGACCTGTTCGGCTCCGAGGAGCTCGAGGTTTTGCAGGATGAGGATAATCAAAAACTTGTTAATGCACTTGTGATCGGTTATGATGCTGGCGCCGATGGGATCCCCCGGCCAGATACAATTTTCCTTGCCAGTGCTGACCTGGTTGGGAACGGGCTGGGTTTTGTTTCGTTGCCCCGGGATACCAGGGTGAGAATTCCCGGTTATTCTAACTATTCCAAATTAAATTCAGCTTATTCCCGCGGGGGAATTGAGCTTACTATTAAAACTGTCGAAGAAATGCTTAACACCCCTATCCATTTTTATATCGAAGTGGATTTTGACGGTTTTGTTAATATCATAGATGTCCTGGGTGGAGTTGAACTTGAGGTAAAACAAAGAATGCACTATGTGGACGAGGCGGGAGATCTCCATATCAACATTCAGCCCGGTTTACAGGTTTTGGATGGTGAAAAAGCCCTGCAGTATGTCCGATACAGGGAGCCGATCAGGGCCGATATTGGCCGTATTGAAAGGCAGCAGCAGTTTATGAATGTCCTGATTGACCAGGCGTTTAAAATGAGTATAATTCCAAAAATTCCAAATTTGTTGAGCGAAATCAACGATTTTCTCCGGACAGACCTTCCTTTCAGGGACATGGTCAGGTTATCAAAGATGCTGGTTGATTTTCCCCGGGATAGAATTGAAATGACCATCCTCCCTGGCACACCTGAATATATTAATGGTGTTTCTTACTGGGTTCCCAATGAAGAAGGCATAGAAATGGTTTCCCTGAGCATGCTTAATACCAAGGATTACCTGGAAAATGTTCGCTATGAAGTGGACGTTTTAAATGGAGCGGGAATTTCTGGTCTTGCTGGAGACAGGGGCGAAATCCTTGAATACTGGGGTTTTACAGTTCGAAGGATGGGTAACGCGGAAAGATTTGACCACGAATATACATCGATTGATTATGGCCCGGGAGGGCTTGAAGGGGCACTGAGGGTTTCTTCATTAATTGGTGGTGTTCCCCGGGAAAATGAAGAGTTAAATTCAGGTGAAATAAGGATAATTCTGGGTGAGGATCAAAAAAGATACGAGGAAGGAGGAACAATTTGACAAACAAAAACGGAGAAGAGTTAACAAGGGAAATAGCGAGGCTGGCTGAGGACAAGAAAGGGGATAACATTGTTTCCATTGATCTGCAGGGGATCTCCCTGGTTGCCGACTTTTTCATTTTAATTAGTGGAAACAATGAAAGACAGGTTCAAGCAATCGTAAAAGGTATCAAAGAAGGTTTAGGAACCCAGGAAATAAACCCGGCTCGAATTGAAGGTGAAAAAGATAGCCGGTGGGTTTTAATGGATTACGGAGACGTTATTGTCCACGTTTTTCACCGAGAAGCTCGCGAATATTACCAGCTGGAAAAACTGTGGGCTGATGCACCCCAGCTTGAACTAATGTCTTAATTATTCCCCGCAAACCTTTATCCTATCCGCCTAAATCCGTCCCTTTATTTGCCCATAAATGTCTAACCAGTTTGCTTTTAGCTGCAAAAGGGCTTAAGGAAACCTTTTTTGCCCGTTTTGCTTTAAGTTAAGGGGTAACCTTGAGGAGAGCGGTTCTGCTCAAGCTTTTTTTCTTTTCAAATTAGGCCTGCATTAAATGCAGGTTTTTTTGTGCCTAAAAAGGAAATTTTTTACATATATAGAACTTTATAGTTGGAAGGAGGGAGGGGCATGTTCGCTTTTTCCAGGCAGGAAATAATATTGGCCGCTGTTTTCCTGGTTCTGGGAATTATCCTTGTTTTTTTCTCAGGAGGATCAGAACCCGAGGGGGAGACTTTCCAGCCCCAGGGGATTATTGAAAATAATTCTCTGCCCGGGCAGGAGAGCGAGCAAAGATTAATTATTCACGTTTCCGGGGCAGTAATGTCTCCGGGTGTTTATACTTTTTCCCAGGGTGAAAGAATTGTAGATGCTATTGAAACTGCGGGAGGGGCATCTTTGAATGCTGACCTGGACCGGGTTAATCTGGCTGCTCCTCTTGTTGATGGAATGCAGGTAAATATTCCTTTTAAACCAGGAGAAGTTGAACAGGAAAACAGTGAGCCAGAACAAAGTTTGTTGAGCATAAACCAGGCAAGCAAGGAAGAATTAGAACAGCTTCCCAATATTGGTCCGGCCCGGGCCCAGGCGATTATTGAATTTCGGGAAGAGCATGGTGGTTTTCAAAAACCCGAAGACCTGCTGAAAATATCTGGTATTGGAGAAAAAACCCTGGAAAGGTTATGCGAACATATCCGCTTTTATTGATGTTATTAACCCGTTCTCCTCTAGTTCTGGTAATAATATTTTTGAGTGGAGGAATTATATTTGCCCGCGGTTACTATCTTGTTTTTCCTGTACTGTTTTGTTTGTTTTACCTGGTCCGGAAAAAGGATTTGGGGGTAATTTTACCCCTTGTTTTTTTACTTGGGTTTTTTATTTGGGGTAAAGCGGTATGGGAATATGAACAGGGTTGTTTCCATCAGTTTTCCGGTGAGGAATTGCTTTTAAGGGGTTGGATAAAGGACAGGGAAAGGGAACGTTTACTCCTGGCCCAGGTCGAAGTCAAAACCTCCTCGGGCTGGGGAGAAATTGGAGGCCAGTATTGGGCCTGGATAAATGGAAGGGAAGAGTTAGAAACCGGGGATATTGTCAGAGGAAAAGGTTCTTTGAAACCCTTAAAAATTCCTACCAATCCTGGGGAACCGGACTGGAGAATGCAAAATCTGGCCGGGGGCATCTGGGGCAATATCTGGTTAAAACCAGATTCATTGCAGGTGGTTGATCAGAAAAGGGCTCCCCTTATCCAGGTGCGCCTTTATCTCCAGGAACGAATGGAAAGAATTTTGGGTAAGGAGGACGGAGGGTTTCTCGCAGCCTTGCTTTTGGGCCGGAGACAGGTTCTGACGGAAAACCATAAAGAAACTTTTTATTCTGCTGGCCTCGGACATGTTCTCGCTGTTTCTGGGCTGCATATTGGTTTTATTGCTCTTCTGTTATGGTTTGGACTGGAGAAATTGCCCCTGGGAAGTAAACACAAAACGGTTTTATTCTGCCTATTAATTGGATTATATATTGGACTGGTTGGTTGGCGCGCTTCAGTTGCAAGAGCAGGTATTATGGCCATGGGGTTGCGTTTAGGGAAGGAAACAAAAAGGACGGGTAACCTATTTAATAACCTGGCCCTGGCTTATCTGGTTTTGATTTTGAGCAATCCTTTTTTCCTGTGGACAGCAGGTTTTCAGCTTTCTTTTTTGATAACTTTTTTCATTATACTGGGCAAAAATATCATTATGCCAATAAAGGGAAGGCTCAAACAGGGGTTCTTTTTTTCTATCCTGGCAACCCTGGCTGCTTCTCCCCTGACTGCATACCATTTTCAAACAATTAATCCCTTGAATTTTCTGGGGAATATCTGGGCTCTTCCTTTAACCGGGGTAATTGTAATGAGCGGATTTTCCGGAATGGTTCCTTTCCTGGGGGATATTTTATGGAAATTTATAACCCTTCCGGCGATTATGGTTATGAAAAATTTACTGGAAATTTGGGCGGGTTTTCCGGGAACTGGCCTGGCTGTTTCTTCTCCTCCTCTTTGGGTGGTTATTTTTTATTTTTCCCTTCTTTTTTTAATTTTATTCTGGCTTGAACCCACCCGGATTCCACTCTGGAAAAAATATAAAGCAGTAATGGCCAAGAGAATCCTTCCATTTTTTCTGCTTATAATTCTCTTGATCCTGGTTATTACTGGTTTAGAAGAAAAACCGGCAGAAATTACCTTCCTTGACGTGGGCCAGGGAGATGCAATCCACATTTTCCTGCCGAAAGTCGGGAATATAATGGTAGACGCCGGGGGTAGTTGGGGGCAGGAGGGAGCAAGTATTGGGTCAAGAGTTATCCTCCCCTATCTGAGGGAGAGGGGTGTTAGAGAACTACAGGCAATTTTCATTTCTCATTTCCACGAAGATCACTACAGGGGTTTTTTGCCCGTGCTTGAACAGAAAAATCCGGAAGTAGTTTTTGGTCCTCCTCTCCAGGGAGTCTGGCAGGAAGAAGAGTTCTGTAAAAAGTTAGGGAAAAATGATTTAAACTACTTTCCTCTAAAAAGGGGAAAGGAATTTTCTCTTGGTTTAGGCCAGACCATCAAAGTTCTTCACCCGGGAGAGGAGTTTTTGAATCAATCTCCTCTCAACAACAATTCTCTGGTGTTAAAGTTAGAGATTGGAAGATGGAGTTTTTTGCTGACCGGAGACATTGAAGGGGAGGCAGAGAAGGAGTTAATTTCTAAGGATCTTATTCCGGAAGTAGATATTCTTAAAGTAGCGCATCACGGCAGTTCAACTTCAACCGGTTTATCTTTTCTGCAGGAGGCCAGGCCATTTTTTGCTGTTATCCAGGTGGGGAAAAACCAGTTTGGGCACCCTGCGCCCGGGGTTTTAAAAAGGCTCGAAGAAATGGGAGTTGGGGTTTTTATAACTAAAAAACATGGAGCCATAACCTTTTCTATTGATAAAGAAGAAAACCTGCGGGTGGAAAAATGGAAAGAAACCTCTCGGGGACTTTTTCCTTTTGCAAAATTCTTTATTTTTTTACAAAAAATAAGGGGGGCAATTAGATAAATTGGCTCATAAAAAAGAGGAAAAGGTAATTTTAAGCAAGAATAAAAAAGGAGAGAGGAGAGGAGCTCATGCTCAGGGAATTGCAGAAAAAAAAGGAAGAACTATCCCCTGTTTACTTGCTCGGGGGTGACAATGCTTATTTAATAGAAAAGTTTGCCGGGGAATTTGCCCGGAAAATTGTCCCGGAAGAGAAGAGGTCCTTTAACTGGGTGAAAATAGACGAAGAGGAAGAGAATGCCCTGGAAAAGCTTTTTAATTCCGCCCGAACTGTTAGTCTTTTGGGTGGAGAAAAAGTAATCCAGTTTCGCCCCCGGCGGCTTTTTAAAGGCAAGGAAAATTCAAGGGAAGAAAAGTTTTTTGAACTGCTCGACAACTGGCCTAAAGGGGTTTATTTAATTATTACAGCAGGTCAGGAAATGGATAAGAGAACAAGGGTATTCAAGCAGACCAAAAAAAGAGTCCGCTTTTTTGAAACCCAATCTTTAAAGGGGCAAAACCTTCATTCTTGGATTAAAGCCCAGGTAGAAAAAAGGGGAAAGACCATTGATAGGGAAGCCCTTTTTTTCCTCGAGTACGCCTTTTTTAACCAGCTATATGTAATTGAGAATGAGCTGGAAAAAGTCTTTTTATTCATGGGAGAACAAAATAAAATTACCCGGTCTCTTCTGGGAGAAATAATTTCCATTGACCGGGTTTTACACGAAAAATTTGTTTTTGAATGGGTGGATGCAATCAGCAAACAGGAAACCAATAAAGCGCTGGAAATGCTTGGCGAAATGCTCCGGCAGGGAACCAGTGCTGTATACCTCTTTACGATGCTGGGCAGGCAGATCAGGCTTCTGGCTCTCTGCTGGGAGTTTAAAAGAAGGGGCGTTTCCCACCAGGAAGCAGCCAAAAAACTGGGAGAGCATCCTTTTCCCTTGCAAAAATGCTACAGGTTTGCTGATAGCTTTTCTTTCTCTGAACTTTCTTTCCTCTGGCAGGAGGTTGCCCGTGTTGGAGATAGAATTGTCCAGGGTGAGATGGAATGGCAGCCCTCCCTGGAAATGTTTTTATTCCGCTGGAAAGATTTTAAAAAAAGAAAAACCCCCTCCTGATATGGAGGCGGGTTAAATCTTAAGATGCTGTTTTATTGTGAAGGCGAGCCAGGCGTGATTTTTTTCGGGCGCCATTGTTTTTATGGATAATTCCCTTGGCAACGCTCTGGTCGATAATTTTTTGTGCCCGGACCAGTTCCTGGGAGGATTTTTCCTTGTCCCCTTCTAATGCGGCCCGTTCAAAACGC
>Ga0207421_10000602_pt1 | contig 46592 bp, 43 predicted proteins | sample SodLakKL_010_SED_4_FD_187542 | JGI IMG/M metagenome (GOLD analysis project Ga0207421, IMG submission 187542) | Alkaline sediment microbial communities from Lake Tanatar, Kulunda Steppe, Russia - 8KL_010_SED (SPAdes) (version 2) | ecosystem: Environmental > Aquatic > Non-marine Saline and...
CTCGCACAGGCGAACCAGCAGCCACAGACAGTACTGCAGCTTCTGCAGTAACTCATCCGAACCCCAAAAAGCAGCCTTCGGGCTGCTTTTTTTTACCCTCCCCTCGCGCGTGTGGCCACCATACCAGCCGCCGCCGTGTCAGCCGGCGCGATATCGGTTGACAGGCTCTCACCCGCCGTGTAGGAAGAGAGGCATGCAAAACGCGGCGGATTCGCATAGTCTTTCTCTTCCCGGTGAGCTGCGTAGCGTTGCGCGCATTTTCGACGAGAACGGTTTTCAGCTCTATCTCGTCGGGGGTGCGGTGCGGAACCTGCTTCGCGGGTACTATCCCGAGGACTACGATCTCGCGACCGACGCACGTCCCGAAGAGGTAATGCGCATCTTTCGGCGCGTCATCCCGACCGGAGTGCAACACGGTACCGTAACGGTGTTGTTTAAAGACAAACAGTTCGAGGTCACGACCTTTCGTTCCGAGTCGGGTTATAGCGATGCGCGTCATCCCGACGAGGTCACTTTCGGCGTCGATATTGAGGTCGATCTCTCGCGGCGCGACTTCACGATCAACGGCATGGCGCTCGAGGTGAAAACCGGGGCGCTGCTCGACCCGTTCGAAGGCCGTTCGGACCTCGAACGCGGGCTTGTACGGGCAATCGGTAACCCGCGCGAGCGCTTCGATGAAGACGCGCTGAGGGTGCTGCGTGCAATCCGCTTCGCAACGCAACTCGGGTTCAAGATAGAGGACGCTACCGCCGCTGCGCTGCAGGGGCGCTCCGCCGCCCTGACGGCGGTCTCGGTAGAGCGCACTCGCGATGAGCTAAGTAAGATTATCCTCGCGCCGCGGCCTTCGTACGGTTTACGGCTCATGCGGGAGTTCGGTCTGTTGAGCGCCGTCACACCGGAACTGTCTCGCTGCGCAGGCCATCCTGTTGCCGAGGCGGAAGACGAGTTACTCGAACACCTGTTACGCACCTGCGACGCCGTCGCCGAGGCCAAAGACGCGAATCTCGAGCTTCGCTTTGCGGCGCTCCTGCACGAGCTCGCGCTGCCGGAGTGTAGCGAAGACCAGGAAAGCCCCGGCGTACTCGCCGAGTGCGACGCGCGCTCAGCAGAGAAAGCGCACGACTGCTTGAGGCGGCTTCGATATCCGAATAACACCCTTGAGCGGGTCGCGCACCTGGTGCGGCATCACCGCCTCCAGTTCCGGCCCAACTGGAGCGATGCCGCAGTGCGCCGCGTCGTGGCGGCGGCGGGAGTTGAGCAAATCTACGATGCGATTGCGCTTCGCAGAGCCGATCTGCGCTCGCGCGGATGCGATGAGCGCGCGGTCGAGCTGAACTCACTTGTAGCGCGCGTTCGGGCGATACGCGAGCGCGGCGATCCGCTGACGCTCCGTGAGCTCGCGGTGAACGGAAACGATCTCGCGGCACACGGCGTACCGCGCGGGCCGCAGATGGGTCGCGTGCTTGAGGAACTGTTGCAACGCGTGATCGAGGATCCCGCGCTTAATCGACGCCGGCAGCTACTTGAACTCGCGACCGAACTCTTGAACGTGACGTGAGCCTATTAGGACTCTACTGGGAGGGATCAACCTGGGCAGATAGTGACTTGTAGGCGATTGCGGCTGCGTTTTGCTCGGCCTCTTTCTTGTTCTTGCCTGTGCCGGGACCGTAGGTTTCGTTTTCAACCGCAACCTCTATCCAAAACGTTTTGCTGTGTTCCGGTCCGGTTTTCTTGACAAGCGAGTAGCGCGGGTAGGTTTTGTAGGTCTTCTGCACCAACTCTTGCAGAAGCGTTTTGTAGTCTTTCTTGTGGCGGTTTTCGAGCACCTTGTTGATTTCGGGAATCAGGTAGCGCAGGATAAACTTACGAGATGCACGAAAGCCGGAGTCGATGAAGTAAGCGCCGATGATCGCCTCCATTGCGTCGGCAAGGAGTGCCTTCTTGGTTCGCCCACCTGAGTACTCCTCACCCTTCCCGATGAGGATGAAGTTGTCGACCTTCAGTTTCCGAGCGATCTCCGCGAGGCTGTCTTCCGAGACCACAAAGCTCTTGATCTTGGCGAGGTCACCCTCGGCTCGATCCGAAAGCTGCTCGAAGAGATACTCCGCCACCACCAGCCCCAACACCGAGTCACCGAGAAACTCGAGCTTCTCGTTGTTGTCAAACTGTTCCTGAGTCTCGTTTGCGTAGGAGCGATGAGCGAACGCGAGGTTCAGCAGCTCTAATCGACGAAACTTGATCGCCGCCTGGCGCTCAAACAGCTGCAGCTCCTTACGACGTTCGGACGAAATGGGAGGAGTGTGTAGCTCGTTGTACTTCTTGCTCACCTGAACGAACCTTACCCACACCGGCTAACGGCTACTCTACGAGTGCGGCCGCCGTTCCAGTCAACGATGCAGATGTATACGTGTTACTGCTATAATAACCGCGCCCGAGAGGAAATTCCCGGGCGCGGATGTGTGGAAAACTATTTCTCGTTCCGGTGTTACTGCTGCTGCGACTTGATGAATTCTAGCGCATCCTTGACGGTCTCGAACTCGTTCGCCTTCTCGTCCGGGATGGAGATGCCGAGCTCTTCTTCGATTGCGTACACCAACTCATAGGTGTCTAGACTATCGGCGCCGAGGTCCTGACGGAAAGACGACTCCAACGTCACCTTGCTCTCGTCGACCTCGAGTTTATCGGCTACCAGTTTCTTCATTTTCTCGAACAGTTCATCCATAGGATCCTCCTGGTCTCTTGTTTTAGCTCAAATCTTCGCTTCTGACAATCTCTTTGCCACGATAAAAGCCGCATTTAGGGCACACGTAATGGGGGCGTTTTGAGGCTCCACAGTTGCCGCACTCAATGAGGTGGCCGAATGTGACGCGGCCGTTTATCGAGCGACGACGCCGAGTACGCGCTTTGGAATGTCGATACTTTGGTACTGCCATGGAATATGTCCTTATAAGCTGTTATGTCCGCACACCATAGCCGATCGCTTGGCGGAATGTCAACTGAGCCCTTGACACTAAGCCCTTGACCCGCCGCTACTCGCTACCGGTGCGTCGCGCGCGTTTGACTTTCTCTTTGAGGCGCTCGGCGACGATATCCGGCACCATGCGCGAAATATCACCTTCGAGCCTCGCGAGCTCCTTGATAGCCGAAGAGCGCAGCACGAAGTACTTCGAATCGGTCGGCATAAAGATCGTTTCAATGCGCGGGTTGAGCCCTTTGTTTATCATCGAAAGCTCGAACTCGTACTCGAAATCCGACAGTGCGCGAACGCCTCTAATCATGACGCGCGCGCCAACCTTCTCGGCGAACTCAACGATCAAGCGGTCCCACTGGTGTACGCGCACGTTGTTGTACGGATCGCACAGCGTGCGCATCAACTCGAGCCGCTCGTCGGCATCGAAGGTGTACTGCTTCTCGGGGTTCGTCGCGACGACGACATCTATCTCGTCGTAAATACTCGAGATGCGGTGGATAATATTGAGATGCCCGTGACTCGGTGGGTCGAACGACCCGGGAAACAGCGCTCGTAGCATGGCGGTCATTCTAAGCAGGCACGGTTTATCGGTCAATGGGAGGTATGCTATACTTTATTCCGTGTTTCGCGCACCGCAAAGAACAGTAGCGACACGTCGAGGCTCGGGCTCGTACCGATGCCGACGCCGCCGTTTGGGCGGGTCGCTTCTCTGTGCGGTCTTCTCGGCCGGCCTAACGCTGCTCGTCAGTGCCGACCTTGCCGCCCGCGAGGAAAGCGCGCAGGCTGCGTCCCAAGGAAACTCTCAAGATCACGCGTATCGCAGCGGCGACTGGGTTCCGCTCGAGGAGGCGCTGCCACGTTGGCCCAATCGCGAACAGGAGCTGCGCATCCTCGAGCGGCAGGCTCGCCGTCGGGACGCGGGCGATAAGCGCATGGTGCTCTCGCGCTTCACCGAGCTCGTGGACAACGACTCGATCTCGCCGTTCGACCGCGCCAGTATCGATCTGCTCGGCTACCTCGCGCTCGAGAACGTCCGCACGCAACGCATGCCGTATAACCCCGCAACAACTGCATCGCCGCTCATCCGCCGCGGAGCGGTAGAGCTGCTCGGCCGTATCGGAGGGCCCCACGCCGATGAGGTTGTTCGCTCGGTGATGCGCAGCGACGACGATCTGGTGGTGCTTGCTGAGGCGGTCTATGCGCTCGGGCGGATTCGAAGCGAACCCGACCCTGAGCTGCTGCAGCTTCTCACGCGCATACTGGTACGCAACACCCGCGTCGTGCACGACGACAACCTCGCGTACGCTACGCTGCTCACGGTCGAGCGCCTGCACCGTTCGTCGTGGGGCATCGAAGACCCCGACCTGTTCCGTGCCGTGTTCGAGGTGAGAAGCGGGCCCTACCTGGGCGTTGTACGCCGCAAGGCCCATGAGGTCGCGCGGCTCCTACGCCGCGGTCGCTGATCTACAGCCTGCCTTAGGATTGGTCACGGTCGTCGTGATGCTCATCGGCCTCGTCATTGTCCTCGTCATCGGCCTGCTGCTCGGGCAGTACCGGGTCGGAAGCGCTCGCGCGAGACAAGCCGGGGCTGAGCGCTCGTCTCCACGGCACCGCGTTCTCGCGCTCTTCGTACTGAATGCTCCGCACCACCTCGAGCCCGTTCTTGCCTACCTTCGCCTTAATAACTGCAAAGCGCCCGGCGCCGATATAGCACAGCCGTTCATCCCCGCCGACCGGTTCACGTTCGCCGATCTCTTTGAGCACGCAGTCGAGATGCGCCGGTTTGTTATCTTCACCGTAAGCCATCGCGCTGTTCACGTCGCGGACAACTTTGCCGCAGACCGGGCAATTGGAGGGATCGCGCCGCGGAGGCTTCGGAATCGCGGCGAGTGCTTCGGGGTGTAGGACGTCACCTTTGCTTTTGTTGCCGGCGCGGCCCGATGAGCGTCGCCGGCGACCACGGCGCCGTCCGCGTTTAGCGTTGTTCTGGTTGTTGCGTTCCTCTGCTGCCATTCTGCTGCTCTCCGTCGTGTTCAATGAGCTCACGCGTTAAACGCTGCGCCAGCCGATCTATCGCGTCCTGTAGGTAACGCCGATCGTTGATGCGTTGTTTGAGCTCTCTGATTCGATCGTAATCAATCGGCTTTGCTGTGCGCACTATACTGCCTATGCGAACGCGTTTTCAATATGTCGCACGACTCCCTCTTTCGGCGACACCAGCAGCAGATCGAAGCGGATGCGATAGGAACGCAACTGCGGCGCACCGGCCATATATAGCTGCGCGGCCGCAGTGATACGCGCTCGTTTGCTGCGTGTGACCGCATACGCGAGCTCGCTCCACGGGACGGCGGCCCAGGTTTTGACCTCGAAGAACACCACGGTATCCTGCCTCGTACCTACTATATCGACCTCACCCGGGCCGCTTCTGAAGTTAATTTCAAGGATCTCATAGCCGTGTTCGCGCAGATACTCGGCCGCGACACGCTCACCGCGCCGTCCTCGCGCAGTGGTGGAATTCGCCGTCATTGCGGCTGCGGGGCTTGCCCGCCGGGCTGCGCGTTGAGTTCCTTCGGGTCTACCGCACGGGTTATGAACAGCTTACGATCATCAAAGAGGTCGACAATCTCGCCGTGATCGTTGTGGTACTCCTGACCTTTCTCGTTGATCATAATCTTGACTTTGGGCTTCAGCGGTGCATCAACGTTGTTCTGCACTACCCTGCCGATCTTTCCGTCGTTCAACAACACTATGCTGCCGATTGGGTAGATCCCCATTGTGCGGATGAAGATCTTGAGAACTTCGGGATCAAACCGGCGCCCGTTGTCGCTCAGAATCGCGCGAATAGCGTTATATCCGATCATGGAGTTGCGGTACGGGCGCTTGCTCACCATCGCCTCAAACGAGTCTACCACTGCGATGATGCGCGCCGGAATAATAATGCTGCTGCCGGAGAGCCCGCGGGGATAACCGGTTCCGTCCCAGCGCTCCTGGTGCTGCAACGCCGCAAGGCCTACCTGCTCGGGGTAATGCAGCTCGCGGGTAATGATCTTGTAAGAGTGAATGGGGTGCGTTTTTATTTGCTTCAGCTCTTCGGTCGTGAGCTTCCCGCTTTTGTTGAAGATCTCTTCCGGGAGCCGAGTCATCCCTATGTCGTGCAGCAACGCAGCGGTTGCGAGATGAAGCAGTTTGTGCTTGGCCATTCCGCTGTTGATCCCAATCAAGCTCGAGAGCACCGCTGAGTTTATGGCGTTCTCAACATAGCCGGCCTCCCCTTGGAAGCCGTAAAGAATGAACTCAATCATCTCGTGCCGCCGAGCGCCGAGCAACTGCAGGACGGCATCGATGATGCGATCTATCTCGGCTGCCTCTATGTCGTCTTGCTCTTTTACTCGCTGATGGAGCCTGCGCAGCTTCTGGGCCACCTCGCTGTAGGTTTTGAGAACCTGTTGCTGTTCCGGAGTATTAAACGCTTGCTGGAAAAAGCTGCCGGTTTGAGCCTCGCCCTCTTCGCCGGCTTTGCGCATCACGAGTTCCTGCCCCGCAGTCCGCACCGTCTCAATCTTCCATTTTTCCAGCCGTTTGAGGTCTTTCTCTTTGATAGGAACGCGTTCAGGTACGAGTAGAGTGGCGTCGTCAACGTACACCGGCTGGTCAAACTGCATGCCGGGCTTCAGGTCCTTCACGGGGAGCGTTCTCATCTTTTTTTTATCCTGTTGCGTCTACTGCGCCCACAAACACAAGTATTTCGGCCAGTACGCGATAGAACTCCTCGGGAACTAGTTCGTTCGGCTCGAGGAAGTACAACGCCTCCGCCAGCGGACCGTCGCTAACCTGCGGTACTCCGTGCCGCTCGGCGAGTTCGCGAATACGCGCCGCGAGCTCATCTCGCCCTTTTGCCAGTACAAAAGGCGCCGGGAGTTCGGGATCGTATCGCAAGGCGACGGCAGTGCTCATGGAACCATCCTACAGCTTTTTCGTTACAGCCCCTATTATATAATCGTCACCGTCCGATGAAAACCCATCAAAACCTTTTGGGAAACCACTTAATCCGATTTCGGCCACTCCTTCGCCCGCTAAACGCTCGCCGAGCATCCGCCAGGCGGCGTTCAGTTCCGGATCGGCGCTTTCAACGAGCTGCGGATCGTCTACGTACAGCGCGATCTTGCGTGCTCCGCTCGAGCTGTTCCACCACTCAACGCCCCAGCGCCGGCGTTCTCCCTGTAACACGAGCGTAGCGCGGGAAAACGATCCCCGCGGTTTCAACAACACACGCGCGACACCGCTGTAGCGTAACTCGCCGCGCTCTATCTGCAGCGGCACCGCGATCCAGTGCTCATCTTCACCGCCGACACCGGCCGGTTGCTTCGTATGATTGAAGATCTGCAACATCGCACCGGCGCGACCGGCGGTGTCGTTTGAAGCACGGGTGAACTGCGAACGTAACGTGGAGCTCAGGTTGGAGATCTCGGCCCCGTGATCGCTCCCGCGATCGGCCGATTCGGCTTGGATGCCGGCCTTCGCGGCGCGCCCGCCTTGCGGGTGTCGCCGCTTGCGCTGCTCGGAATCCTGTTGCTGATCGCGGCGACCGAGCACCAAATGCTGAAGCTCGGGCCAGAGGTCGAGAAGCTCCGAGAGACCTTTGCGGTCGAGAACAATCAAGAGCCGAAGGTCGTGTGGCTGCTCGAGCCCAAGCCGGGCGGCGTTCCTATGAATGCGGGTGAACCGTTCGGGGTCTATCGCCAAGCCTTCGCGGAAAAACGCCCGCAACAGCTGAGCGGCGCGCTCGTCCAGCGGCAACGCGAGGCGCTCGAGAATTGGGGTGGTTTGGCGAGCGGTCTCTGCGTTGGTAAGATGCAGGAAGATGCGGCCCGCCTGTAGCTCCACGCGCGCCGAGAGGATGTCTCCTACGCGCACCGGGACGCTGCTTGTGGCGGGATAGGTCTTACCGTCTATCGCGAGAAGCCATTTGGTGTTGGTGAGCGCCTTCACGACGCGCGCCTGCACGAGCCGACCGTTCTGCAGCGGCGGGGTGCTGCGAGCGGCGAGCTGTAGCCGGATGTTGCCGGCGGCCGCTTCGGGGCGCACGTCGCGACGGCTCCCGGGCTCGGTAGCCTAGTTCGCTTGGCGCTTGCGTACCAGCTCGGCAACCTTGGCGGCTTTACCGACGCGGTTGCGGATGTAGTACAGCTTCGCGCGACGAACACGGCCACGGCGTGAGACGTCTATCTTGCTGATCTTAGGGCTATGCAGCGGGAACACGCGCTCCACACCCACACCGTACGATACCTTACGTACCGTGAAGGTGCGCTTCACGCCGCCGCCGTTCTTGGCGATCACGAGGCCTTCAAATACCTGGATTCGCTCGGTCTTACCCTCAACAATCGAAAAATGCACCTTGACGGTATCACCGATGCGGAAGTTCTCGCGGTCTTCCGCGACTTGCTCCATCTCAAACGCTTTAACCAGATCCATCGCTTATTCTCCTTGGGTACCGCTCTCGCGAAGTTCACGCAGCATTTGTAGCTCTTCGTTGCTCAGCTCGGCGCGCTCCAGGAGATCCGGGCGCACCTTCGCGGTTTTCTGTATGCTCTGCATTCGTCGCCATGCGCGAATCCGTTCGTGGTGCCCCGAGAGCAACACCTCCGGAACTCGCCGCCCGGCGAACTGCTCGGGCCGAGTGTACTGCGGATACTCGAGCAACTGGCCTTCAAAACTCTCTTCCTCCAACGACTCGCTGCGGATAACGCCGTCCAACAGGCGAAACACACCGTCTACAATGACGAGCGCCGCAAGCTCTCCGGAGGATATGACGTAGTCGCCGATCGAGAGCTCAAGGTCTACGTATTGCTCGATAACGCGCTGGTCAAGACCCTCGTAGCGACCACAAATTAGCACAAGCTCGCTATGCTCTGCAAGCCGCCGGGCGCGCTCATGGGTAAACGAATGCCCCGAAGGTGATGGATATACCGTCAGCCTATCTTGGCACGCCGCGCCAAGCGCGCTCTCGATTGCTCGCCCCACCACGTCGGGCTTCATCACCATGCCCGCCCCGCCACCGTACGGTGCATCGTCGCAGGTTCGATGGCGATCTACCGCGTATGAGCGGATATCGACCACCTCGTAGCGGATCAGTCCGCGCTCAACGGCTTTTGCCGCGATCGAGCTGGCGAAATACGCGTGCACCAGCTCCGGGAAGAGCGTGAGAACCGTGAACTTCATTCCAGTATCCAGTCGGTAAGAAGCTCTATTCGTCCCTCAGCCGGCGCTACCTCGCCCACAAACCGTTCCTGGAACGGCACCACCGCGGTCTTGTTTGCGACGGTCTCAACCTCGAGCATCGCGGTTGCACCGTTATCCCAGACCGACCGCACGGTCGCTACCTCACGTCCTTGGTACACGAGGGCCAGGCCGACCAGGTCGGCGATGTAGTACTCGTCCTCGGCGCATGGTGCCGCGCGATCGCGTTCCACCCAGATCTCGAAGCCGTTTAACTTGCGCGCCGCCTCCGGGGTATCGATACCGACGAGCTTCAGAAGCACCTTCTCGCCGTGCGTCCGCACGTGCTCCACCTCAAACTCGAGCTCGCGTGGAGCTCCGGCCTTGCGGAGCGTGACGTGCGTGAGTTGCGAAAAATGCTCGGTTTCCCCCGAACAACTGCGAACCTTGAGCTCACCGTGGATGCCGTGTGGCCCACCGATGAGACCGGTGGCCAGTCGTTTCCCGCTATTGCCGCTCAATCCAGTATCTCGAGCACCACCCGCTTGCCGGTCTTGGTTGCCGACGCACCCAGAATCGTCCGGATTGCTTTCGCGATTCGTCCGTGTTTGCCGATAACCTTGCCGATATCACCCGGCGAAACCTTGAGCTCCAGGATGGTAGACTTCTCGCCCTCGATTATGTTGACCTCAACGCCGTCGGGGTCGTCCACGAGGGCCTTGGCCATATAGCTAACGAGTTCCTTCTCCATGTCCGCCTCCTTGCAGGCTTTGAGCCTAGCTCAGATAGAAGTTGTTACGATTTAACAACTTGCGGACGGTCTCGCTCGGCTTCGCGCCTTTCTCGATCCAGTCTCGGATACGATCCTCTTTCAAGACGAGTTGCTTGTCTTCTACCTCGATCGGGTGATAGAGCCCGACTTCTTCAAGGGACTTGCCGTCTCGCGGCGTTCGCGAGTCCATTACCACAATGCGGTAGTACGGTCGCGCCTTGGCGCCAAACCGCTTCAATCGAATTCTTGCGCTCACTTTTCAATTCCTCCTGACGGCGTGTTCAGTATGAGCTTCAGCCTTTTTGCATCTGCGACAGCATTGCCTGCTGGTATTTCTTGTTTTTCGTAGCTTTGCGCATCATACTGCGCATTTTATCGAATCGTTTCAAGAGCCTGTTTACCTCGTACACCGAGCTTCCGCTTCCGCGTGCGATGCGCTTCCGTCGTGACGGGCCGATGATGCGGTGGTTGAGCCGCTCTTCAAAGGTCATCGATTGTATGATCGCTTCTTCGCGTTTGATTGCGCCTTCATCTATTGAGTCGGGGTCAATCTGGCCCTGCATTCCGGGAATCATCTCCAGCACCGAGGAAACCGGACCCATCTTTCGAAGTCGTGCGAACTGCTCGAGGTAGTCTTGCAGCGTGAACTGCTCAGACTTCAGTTTCTCCTGCAGATCGAGCGCCTCTTGCTCGTCGATGGTGTCCTGAGCTTTTTCCACCAAGCTCACGACGTCGCCCATGCCGAGAATACGCGAGGCGATGCGCTCCGGGTAGAACGGCTCGAGATCGGTGGAGTTCTCGCCGGTACCGATGAACTTGATTGGAACGCCGGTGACGGTCTTGAGACTGAACGCCGCGCCGCCGCGCGCGTCGGAGTCAAACTTACTGAGGATTGCCCCGCTAAGCGTGATGCGCTCGTTGAACGCTTTCGCGACCTCAACCGCAGACTGACCGCCCATTGAGTCGGCGACGAGCAGCGTCTCCCGCGGGTCGCAGAGTTTGCTGAGCGACGCGATCTCGTTCATCAGCGGCTCGTCAACCTGTAGACGGCCGGCGGTATCGACGATGACGGTGTTGTACTGTTGCTTCTTCGCCTCTTTGAGCGCCGCTTTTACAACCTTCAGCGGATCGGAGGCCCCTCGCTCGTGATACACCGGAACCCCGAGCTGCCCGCCGAGCGTCACGAGCTGATCCACCGCCGCCGGACGCACAAGGTCGGCCGCAACTAAGAGCGGCCGACGGTCGTTCTGTTGCTGCAGCCGGTAGCCGAGTTTTGCGGCGGTAGTGGTTTTACCCGAGCCCTGCAGCCCCACCAGCAACAGCACCGAGACCGCATCGGGACCCTTGAGCTCGAGATCCTGACGCTCGTCGCCGAGTAGCTGCACTAAGCGGTCGTGCACGATCTTGATGAACTGCTGCCCCGGTTGCACCGCTTTCAGCACCGCTTCGCCGGTGGCTTCCTCGAGCGTGCGGTTCACGAAACGCCGCACAACGCGAACATGCACGTCGGCCTCGAGTAGCGCGAGTTTGATCTCTTCTACCGCGTCGCGAACATTCTTCTCGTTTATGCGGGATTTGCCGCTGATTTCACGCGTTATTTGGCTAAATTTATCGGAAATGCGTTCAAGCATACTGTGAGGTCCGGTCCGGTCAGTGTCCTTTTTTATACCCTGTCGGCTTTCTCCGTGTCAACCTGGCGAGAGGTGCTTGTAGGACTCAGCGAATCTCGAAGAAGTGACGTTCGAGGTAGCGCAGGCGCTGTTCGGCCGGGCGATAGTAGCTACTCACCGGATACTCGTTCACGACCGTGGCATAATGCCCGCGCGATCTTCTTAGATTGCGGTGCTCCGAACGTTGTTCGTAGAGCCGCCCGAGCATGAAGTGCGCGTGCGCAGTCTCCGAACCCGGGTTACGCGCGTCTAGATAGTGCTCATAGAACGCAATCGCGGCGCCGATCTCGTCGTTCTCGGCAGCCTCTCGCGCGCGCTCGAGCAGCTCCTCCGGCGGGATACTGCTTGGGTCGATCTCCGACTCGGCGAGCGCCGCCACCTCTGCAGGCTCCTCCGGCCCGTCGAGGTGCTCGTCGGCGCCGAGTTCACCCACGGCAGGCTCTTCTCCGTCCTCGTCGTCCTCGGTATCCTCGGCATCCGTAAGCCGCTCGCCGTTGGACTCGTCGCGTTCCTGAGAGTCTTCGGATGTAGTCACGGTTAGCACGTGGTCCTCTATCTCGCCTCGAGTCATGTCTTGCCGCTGGAAGCGCAGTCGAAAATCGCCCGGCTCATCTATGCGAAACACAAACTCGGTGTGGTCCTGTTCGCTACTACGCCGCACGAACTCAACGCGGTTGTGCCCGTTCTCAGACCCGAGATAGACCCACCCGCTTCCGGGTAGCTCAACCGAGAACTCTTCGCCTACGCGCTGCTGTTGCTCCGGCAACTCAACCGCCGTGGCTCGCTCACGCTCGTCGGGTCTCGACGGCATCTCCGGCACGGTTGCCGTTGTCGCGCGGTCGCGTTCGGGAGCCTGTTCGGGAGCCTGCTCCACCGCGTCCTCGCGGTCCTGCGCACGCTCCGGCACGGGCTCCGCTTCCGGTTCCGGTTGTGGCTCGGGCTGCGGTTGTGGTTGCGGATCGGGCACGGGCTCCGCTTCCGGCTCCGGTGGTGGCCCGGGCTGCGGCTCCGGTGGTGGTTCCGGCTCCGAAGCTTCCTGCGGAGGAGCCTCGGGCTCATCGTCATCGATTGCCGTGCGCTCGGGTAAGGCTTCGAGCACCACGAACGCCACCGGGTCGTCGGGTAGCGGCAGCTCCGGAGGCTCGGCGGGCTCGGAGGGAGGCTCGCGATCGGCGAGCGTCTCGGGTGTTTCACCGTTAGGCGTTGGCCGAGAGGATATATCGGGACGTGTGTCGGGAAGCTGAGGCGCGGGCAGCACGAGTTCGGGCAGAACCGGGCCGCTGATCGCAGCTGGGTCGTGGAGTTCGCCGGGGCTTCTCGGGGCCCTGATACGACTCGCGACCTCAGGACGCTGTAGCCCGGATACTGCTTGCGGGTCTATCTCGGGGAGATCAGCGTCATCGGGGGCCGCGGCATCGGGGGCAGGCGTCTCCGCGTACTCCGCTACCTCCTCCGGCGCGGACCGATCCGTGGTCGGACGTTCGGGATCCTCGGTCTCGGGAGCGGACGCACACCCGACCGTGATCGATAGAATCGCGAGAAAAAGCGCAACTCGCCGCATTGTTGTCCCCTCCCAACTACGGCACGCGCGAGAACAGCCTCCGAAGCGCCGCATCGTTCTCGCGGCGAAGGTGTTCGCGAACCGCATCGACCGAGTCATACATAAACGGCTCGATCTCGGAGCGATCCCATGGTCCGGACTCGCTCCGTATCATTAATATCGGTGGATGCAAGACCTCTGTTGAGTCAGGCAACTGCCAGTCGGGAACGCGGAGCTCGCTCGGCACCCGCGAAAGCTCATCGCGGGCGCCACGACGTTCGGCATCGGTGCGCTCCGGCAGCAACGTCACCACCACCACTACGATCAGGACCGTGACCGCCGCGATCGCGGCGAGCGCCGCCGGCACCACCGGTACCGTGTTTCGCCGAGACCGGCCTGCCGGAGCGCTGGAACGCGCGCTGGTGCGCGTTTGGTTTCGGCGTTTAACTCCGATCGTGGCGGCAATGCCGCGCAGCCGAGTGAAAGCCGACCGCACGGCGGCGAGCACCGCGGTCGAAACACCGCGCAGCGAGCGCCGCTCAGGCATGGACCTTCTCCGGTTCCGAGACCCGGATCGCAACCACCTTCGAGACGCCGGACTCTTCCATCGTTACGCCGATCATCGTCCCGGCGGAAGCGATCGTCTTCTTATTATGCGTGATCACGACAAACTGAGAAGACTCGGAAAACTCATCGAGCATGTTCACAAATCGCCCGACGTTGGTCTCGTCGAGCGCCGCATCGAGCTCGTCCAAGAGACAGAACGGCGAAGGGCGCACCATGAAGGTGGAGAACAGCAACGCGACAGCGACCATCGAGCGTTCGCCGCCCGAGAGCAACTCTATACTCTCGAGCTTCTTGCCCGGCGGCTGCACGAAGACCTGAATGCCCGACTCCAGTACGTTATCCGGGTCGGTCAGCCGGAGCTCAGCTCGCCCGCCACCAAATAGGCGTCTAATAATGGTGTGAAAGTTCTTCTTGATCTTGTTGTAGGTCTCGAGAAACAGCTCGGCGGACTCGGCCTTGATCTCGGTTGTAACCTGTTCAAGATCCTCCTTCGCTTGCCTGAGGTCGTCCAGCTGTCCTGCGAGGAATTCGTAACGCTCCGAAACCTCGGCAAACTCCTCGGGCGCCATCAGGTTTACGCTACCGAGCGACCGCAGCTTCTCGCGCAGACCCGAGAGTTGGGTGCGAAGATCGCGCGGTTGTGCCTGGATCTCGAGCATGCGCGGCTCGTACTCGCGCAGATCGCGCGAGTGTTGTTCCTCAAAGTTCGTGTAGATATTGCGGATCTCGCTTGTGGTTTCGGCGGCGCTAACCTGCAGCTTCTCTACCTTGTCTTGCAGACCCGAGAGCTCCTGCATGAGCTGCTTGACCTGTTTCTCTTTGGCGACCAAGTCGCTGTTTTTGGAGGAAATGCCGGCCTCGAGCTCTTTCAGCTCGGCGCGTTTCTTTTCTTCCTGCTCTTTGAGCTCGATGCGCTTCTCGTTGGTTTCGCGAATCTTGAGTTGCGTTTGCTCGAGCCGTACTTGATCCTGCTGCAGCGCCGTTTGCGTCTGCTCCTTTTGCCGCTTCTGGTCTTCGACGGCACGCTTGGTGCGCTCAATATCAGATACGATTGTTTGCTCGCGAGACTTCATCTGCGCACGGCTCACGCGCAGTTCCTCGAGTGTGTTGCGATATTGCTCGACCTTTTTCTGCAGCTCGCGGTTCTCGGCGGTAGCAGCCGCCGAGTCCTCTCGGGCGGCTTTGATAGCGCCGCGCAGGCGCTCCATTTCGGCATCGATCTCGCGTTTCTTGGTGATGATTCCCTCAGGGGCGAGGAACTCGTCTAGGAACGACGGCGTTGCGTCGCGATACTCGGCGAACGCGGTGCGCAGCTCGGCCACGCGCTCGCCGACGCGCTCGTATGCCCCCACGAGACCGTCGTAGAGCCGACGAGCCTGCTCGGCCGAGAGCTTCTCGAAGCTTCCGGCGTCCCGGTAGAGCTCTTCGCGCGCCTGAGCCTGCATCTCGATTGAGTCGAGTACCTGCGCGATCTGCTGCTCCAACTGCGAGCGCTTCTGGCCGGAGTATCCCGAGGCCTTGAGTTTCTCATCGAGCTGCTCGACGATGTCATCGGTAATCGCCCGGATGTCTTGTTGCAGTTTCTCGCGTTCAGACTCGGCGTTCTCCACCGTCTCGCTGTTGCGCTCGATGCGTTTCTCGTTCGCTTTGATGCGCTCGGCGGCGGCGGCGACATGCCCCTCGAACTCCGAGATGTTTTTGTCGAGCGTCTCGATGCGCTCCCGTGCCTCGTTGAGCTCTCCGCTACGCGTTTCAAGCTCGCGATTGAACTCCGCGAGCTTGCCGTCGAAACCGTTGAGTTTCTTCTGCTCGCTCTCGATCTTCTCGGCGAGCTCTTCGCTGCGCTCGGTGAGCATGCGGTACTGATTGTCGAGGTTGTTGTGCTCGAGCTCGATGCCGTAGAGGTTCTTCTGTGCCTCAAACAGCTTGTTCTCCATTGAATTAACAAGGTCGAGGTTTTTCTCTAGTTCCGAGTTGAGCCCATCGATTTTGTGCTTGAGTGCGTCACGCTGCTCTACGCGGCGGCCGAGCTGTTCTTGCTTCTTCTCTTGCTCCTCGGTGGCGTTCTTGAGGCGCAGGAGCTGCAGGTCGAGCTCAACCGAGAAGATCTCCTCGCGGAGTTTGCGGTAGCTCTCGGTCTTTTCGGCTTGCCGCTTGAGCGAGTCGTAGGTGCGCTTCACCTCGCCGAGCACGCTATCGACCTGGCGCATGTTCTCCTCGGTGCGCTCGAGCTTCTTCTCGGCCTCGCGGCCGCGCTGTTTGTACTTCGTGATCGCGGCCGCTTCCTCAAAAATGTAGCGGCGCTCCTCGGGCTTGGTCGAGAGAATTGAGTCTATCTTGCCCTGCTCCATGATGGAGTATGCCGTCTTGCCGAGGCCGGTGTCGTAAAACAGCTCGCGCAGCTCCTTGAGCTTCACCGGCGTGTTGTTGACGAAGTACTCGCTCTCGCCGGAGCGGAACAAGCGCCGCTTCACGGTGACCTCAGGCATCTCGAGCGGAAGGACGCCGGTGTCGTTCGAGAAGGTCAGCGTTACCTCGGCAACGTTGAGCGGCTTGCGAGCGTCGGTGCCGTTGAAGATTACGTCTTCCATGCGGTCGGCACGCAGACTCTTCGCGCCTTGCTCGCCGAGCACCCACTTGATCGCGTCGACGACATTGCTCTTACCGCAGCCGTTCGGGCCGACAAGCGCGGTGATACCGTCGTTGAACTGAATGCTGCACTTGTCTGCGAATGACTTGAATCCGAAGACGTCTATTTGTTTGAGAAACACTCCCACTCCCAGTAGCGCCGAACTTCTCGGCGCCCGTCGTCAATACTACCGCCGCCGCCCGGCTCTATGCAAGCGCCCGAGCGCTTTCCGGCGCCGTAATCGCACGCGCGAGCCGCTTGCTGCGCCCCCCTGTTTCCGGGTATACCGCGAGTATGCCGTATCTGTGCGGAATCGACGAGGCCGGCCGGGGCCCCATCGCCGGCCCGGTGACCGCCGCTGCCGTGTCGTTTCTCGACGCCGCCCCGTTGCCGCAGCTGCGCGACTCAAAGCAGCTCAGCGCCGCGCAGCGCGCCGAGATCGAGCGTTTGATTCGGCGAGACTACGTCTTTGGGCTCGGTTGGTGTTGGCCGGCCGAGATCGACGTGCTCAATATCCATCACGCGACGCTGCTCGCGATGCAGCGCGCCTACCGTTCGCTTTCGCGCCGAGCGCCGCAGCTCGAGTCGGTGCTGGTAGACGGCAAGTTTGCGCCGGAACTCCCGATCCCGGCGCGGGCGCTGGTCGGCGGCGACCGCACGCAGCCCGAGATACAAGCTGCGTCGATCCTCGCCAAAACCGCGCGCGATCGTTTCATGACCGCTTACGCCGAGCTGGACGCGCGCTACGACTTTGAACGCCACAAGGGATACCCTACCGCGGGGCATTATCTTGTGCTCGCGCGCCTTGGTCGATGCATGCTCCACCGGCGAAGCTTCCGCGGCGTTCCGTGAGGGGCCGCCGGCGCCGTGTCTATCGGCGGTTCATAAACTGGCTCACCTTCTCGACGGAACGCAGGAATTCCGGCATATCTTCCTTGAAAACCACGATTTGATGACGCTCGTACTCCATGCCTTGTGCCGCGGCGTCGTGTTTCTTGCTCTCTACGATATTCACGAACAGATCACCGAAGCGGTTTTCCTTCACGTTAAAGAAATACGTGCGTTTTTCGCTCTTGGCCTGAAATCGTGAGGAATACACCTCACCTCGAGTTCCCATCTCTGCTCTCTCCTCCGCTTCTGTTTCTGTGGGTTGCATTGTTTTCGTTAGGCGCACTATAGTGCAATCACGGTCCGGTATCAATCGGGCGCGTTAACCGGCGTATGTCAACCGACCTCCGTGCTACGCGGTCTGCTACGCGGTCTTGACAGAGGCGGCATTTCTTTGGTAAGTAAGGAAGCTCACGCGCGACCGTCGTATAATGGCCATTACCTCAGCCTTCCAAGCTGATGATGCCGGTTCGATTCCGGTCGGTCGCTAACTGTTTGATAACTCAACGAGGGGAAGGAGATACCTACAGATGGCACGTCGATGTAGCATTACCGGTAAGCGCCCGTTATCGGGCAATAACGTTAGCCACGCGCACAACAAAACGAAGAAATGGCAGAAGCCGAACGTAACCCATAAGCGCTTGTATGTTCCCGAGCTCGGGCGGACCGTTCGTCTCAAGCTCTCCACACGCGCGCTGCGAACCGTTAGCAAACTCGGGCTCCTGCCCTACCTCAAGAAGAACGGGCTTAGTCTCAAAGACGTAACCTAGCCGATCATGGTTCCGGGGCCTGCCTTCCCGGCATTGGGGTGGTTGCGCGCCTCAACCGGGGGCAAGGAATACATGCATGCCGTTGCCGGAGGAGCTTGAGTCTCAGCTTGGTTCAATCGCGAACTGGCGTCACGTCTCGTTCAAGACGAACCTAATTAGCGCGCTGCAGAACGCCCTTTCCGACGGCGAGCAGCTCGAAAATGTACTTGAAGGTTTCTTTCGCGGCAAACGGCTCACCGGCTCAGGGTCCGGTACCCCCGGTATCTTCTGCATAACCAACAGGCGCTTGGTGTTCCTTGCCAACGGCAGCTCCGGAGCGCGCCCCGAGGTTATTGAGTACCCCGCACTCACCTCCTACGATCTCAAACAAGGCGTCTCCTCAACCCGCATTCACGTGCACCACACCGGAGGGACGGTAGTCCTCACCTCCACCCGCGCGACCGAGCAGGTTGAGTCGTTCCTGGAAGATCTGCGGGTGAAACTCGCGGTGCAGTTAACCGAATCTACCGAGCAGCACCACGCCCCGAGTCCGCCCGCGGACGGCGCGCCGGCGACCGGCGTGCCGACGGACCACGCGCCTTCAGGCCACGAGCCTGCGGACGGCGCGCCCGTGGAAAGCGCGCCCGTGGAAAGCGCGCCCGTGGAAAGCGCGCCCGTGGACGAAGCGCCCGGGGGCGCTGCCTCGTCCGGAGACGACGAGCGCAATGAGAGCGCTCCAAACGACGCGCCGCCCGCGGAAGACACAGACGAGGCAGACGACGAGGAAGAGCCTGCCTCGAGGCTGCAGCTTACGCCTCAGGAAGCCAAGCTTCAGAACTTTAAGTTTCTGCACACCGAGTCGCGCAAACTGTTTCTCGAGGTCAACAAGTACAAGCAGTTCAACGGTGAGCCGGCCTTTCTGCAGCAGATGACCGACGATCTGATGTACGTTGCACATCTTTGTCTCGACGGCGAGTCACGTATCTCGGACGAGAGCAAACTGTTCGTCGCGATGACCTTCATGCCGCTTCGCCAGAACCTCATCAAGAATCGCGACCTCATCGTCGATCTCTTTCGCTACGAATCGCTGCCGCTGCATCAGCGTAAAGCGATTCTCTCGCACTGGAACCTCTTCGCGAACGAAATCCGTAAAGCCGAGCGCTATACCAAGGAAGCGAACGTACTGCGATCGCTCGAGTACCTTAGACTCTACGATATGCAGGAGAACAGCTCGCACTTCGACAAGATGGCGGCGTTGTTCTACTCCTTCGCACAAGTCGTGATCAAGGCGGACGGTGTGGCCTCAGAGGCGCGTGCGCGGCGGCTGCAGCGAATACGCCGCGTCATCTACGGCGAGGATCAGGTCCGTGAAGCCGACTCGGGAGCGGAGCAGAAGAAACGCACCAAGCAGTCGGCGCGTATCCAGACGGAGGAGCAAGAAGAGACGCTCGAAGAGGTGATGGAGCACGTCGATCGTCTCATCGGGATGGCGAAGGTGAAGGAGCAGATACGCACCTTCGTGAACCTCATCAAGGTGCACCAGGAACGCGAGCGCAGAGGCCTGCCGGTCACTCAGTTTTCGATGCACGCGGTATTCCACGGTCCACCGGGCACCGGCAAAACCACGGTCGCGCGGTATCTCGGCAAGGTGTACAAGTGCCTGGGGTTGCTCAAGAGCGGGCACCTCATAGAGACCGATCGCGCCGGGCTCGTAGCGGGGTACGTGGGACAGACCGCAATACAGGTAAACGAAACCGTAGAGGAGGCGCTCGACGGGGTGTTGTTCATAGACGAAGCGTACGCGCTCAGCCCGGCCAATAGCCAGGGCAAAGACTTTGGACAGGAAGCGATCGATACCTTGCTGAAACGCATGGAAGACTACCGCGACCGGCTGGTGGTGATCGTGGCCGGATATCCGGATGAGATGCAACGTTTCATCGACTCGAATCCGGGGCTCAAGTCGCGCTTCAACCGCTATTTCTACTTCGACCACTACACGCCCCAAGATCTGATGAAGATCCTCGCGATCTTTACCGAAAACGCCTCGTTTACGCTTACAAAACCGGCGCGCCGTGCGGTGCTGAACCTCTTAACGACGCTCCATGAGTCACGCGATAAGAGTTTCGGAAACGGGCGGCTGGTACGCAATCTATTCGAACGCATCGTCGAGAAACAGGCAAACCGGATCTCGACGATCTCTCCACTTACCGACGAAATTCTGTGCTCGATCACCAAGAAGGACATCCCGGACCACTCCGAGCTTGGCCCGCGAGCGGTGTGAGCGTCGGCCGAAGTCTGAAATCGGGCTCACGTGCGGCTTCAATTCCGGGCCACATCGGGATCATGATTTAGCAATCGTGATTACCGTTCGACGCGATTTCGGTTTTGGTGCTACTATGGTAGCTACCGCATACAGAACTGCAAAGGATGTTTGAAGTGAATCGTATACTCGCAAAACAACAGCTTTCCGAGCACGTATTCCGCATACGCGTGGAGGCGCCGCTCATCGCCGAGGAGCGTGAGCCCGGACAGTTTGTCATCATACAGCTCGACAGCAACTTCGGCGAGCGTATTCCGCTCACCATAGCCGACGCAGACCAAGCCGAAGGATCGATCACGCTGATCTTTCAAGCGGTAGGACGCACCACTCGCCGGTTGGCGGAACTGCGAGAAGGCGACGAGATCGCGAATCTCCTCGGCCCGCTCGGGCGCCCAACCGAGATTCGCCGCTTTGGGCGTGTGGTCGCGGTCGGCGGCGGCATCGGAGTTGCGCCGCTCTTCCCGATACTGCAGGCGCTCAAGGAGGCCGGAAACCACGTGACCGCGATCATCGGTGCGCGCACCCACGAGCTCGTGATCCTCGAGGACGAGGTTCGCGCCGTGGCCGATGAGCTTATCGTCTGTACCGACGACGGTTCTTACGGGCGTAAGGCGCTCGTGACCAAACCGCTTGAGGAGGTCTGCTCCGCCGAGCCCGCGCCCGATTTAGCGGTTGCGATCGGCCCGCCGATCATGATGAAGTTCTGCGTTGAGACGGTACGGCCGTACGACATCCCGGTCATGGTATCGCTAAACACAATAATGGTGGACGGCACCGGCATGTGCGGCGGCTGCCGCGTAACGGTGGGCGGAGAGACCAAGTTCGTCTGCATCGACGGACCCGAGTTCGACGGTCGCGAGGTTGAGTTCGACAATATGCTCAAGCGGCTCGATGCATACCGCGAGCAGGAGCAGCAAGCACTCGAAAACTGCAAGATCGAGGAGATGCACAGATGAGCACCAAGACGTCGGAACAGCTGGAGGCCGAGGCACAACACCTGCTCGCCTCGTTTGAGGGCAAGGAGCTGACGCGTAAAGAGCGGTTGGCGATCCCGCAGCAAGAGATGCCGGCGCAGAACCCGAACGAGCGCCGCTTCACAATGTCGGAAGTGACCTACGGCTACAGCGAGGCGCAAGCTCGCGTTGAGGCCGCCCGCTGCCTCCAGTGCAAAAACGCTCCCTGCATCGAGGGGTGCCCGGTACGCATCAACATCCCGGCGTTCGTTCAAGCGATCGAGGACCGCGAGTACAACCAGTCCATCTCGATTATTCGCGAAACCAACATCCTCCCGGCGATCTGTGGGCGCGTCTGCCCCCAGGAAAACCAGTGCCAGGAGGCGTGTACCGTCGGAAAGGTCTTCAAGGACCCGATGCAGTCGGTCTCGATCGGGCGGCTCGAGCGCTTCGTCGCCGACCGTGCGCGTGCGTCCGCCGGTCAGGACGCCCCGGCTGTGAAACCCGAGACCGGGAAACGTGTCGCGGTGATAGGAACCGGGCCCGCGAGCATCACCGTGGCGGCCGACCTCCGCCGCGAGGGCCACGCGGTCACGATGCTCGAGGCGTTTCACCGCCCCGGAGGGGTAATGGTGTACGGAATCCCGGAGTTTCGCCTGCCGAAGGCGATAGTCGACGAGGAGATCGAAACGCTTAAGCATATGGGCGTGGAGATTCGCACGAATTTCTTGGTTGGGCGCACGCGCAAGCTCAAAGACCTGATCGCGAAAGACGGCTTCGACGCGATCTTCATCGGCAGCGGAGCGGGGTTACCGAAGTTTCTCGGGATCGAAGGCGAGAACCTCGTCGGCGTGTTCTCGGCAAACGAGTACTTGACGCGCAGCAACATGATGAAGGCCTACGACCGCGAGCGTGCGGATACCCCGATCTTCCAACCACGCAAGGTGGCGGTATTTGGTGGCGGTAACGTCGCGATGGACGCAGCCCGCACCGCGGTACGCCTCGGAGCGGAGGAGGTCAACGTCATCTATCGCCGCACCAGAACCGAGATGCCCGCGCGCGTCGAAGAGGTTGATCATGCCGAGGAGGAAGGCGTTCGCTTTCATTTCCTTCGAAGCCCCAAGCGCATTCTTGGAGATGAGCGCGGGCGCGTGGTCGGGATCGAATGCCTGTCGCACGAGCTCGGCGAGCCCGACGACTCCGGCCGCCGCCGGCCGGTTGTTATACCGGACAGCGAGTCGGTGATTGAGGTCGACACCGCCTTGGTCTCTATCGGGAACGACTCTCATCCGCTGATCACTCAGACGACGCCCGAGCTTGAGACGAACAAATGGGGTAACATCATCACCGATGACACCGGCAAAACCTCTATGGAGCGCGTCTACGCCGGCGGGGATATCGTTCTCGGCGCCGCGACCGTGATTCTCGCGATGGGCGAAGGTCGCAAGGCGGCAGACTCAATCCATCGGGAGCTCAGCGGCACCTGAAGCGGCCGAGAGCCGACCGAGAGCCGGAGGAGCCGAGCGACGCGGGGGCGGCGCCCGCAACCGGTAGCCCGCCGCCGGCGGCGCTGTTTACCGCTCGCCACATTCGAGCTATACTTTCGGCATGGGAAAAACAATACTCGTTTCTAACAGACTGTCTACCTCGGTAAAAATGGAGGACGGTACACCGGCGTTTACGCCGAGCGTGGGGGGGCTCGCTACCGGGCTGAGCTCGTTGCACGCCAAGGAGAACAGTCTTTGGATCGGCTGGAGCGGTATCGCCGAGGACGATATTAGCCCCGAGCTCTCACAAGAGATCGAGCAGATTCTGCGCAAAGATCACAAGAGCGTGCCGGTTCCGTTGACGCATGAAGATCTCGATCGTTTCTACTTTGGATTCTGCAACAATATCATCTGGCCGCTGTTTCACTACTTTCCCAGCTACGTAGAGTACGACAACGCTCTCTGGGAGTCGTACAAAGCGGTGAACGAGCGTTTCTTTCGGCGCGTGTCGGAGTTTGTGGAGCCCGACGACTACGTCTGGATCCACGATTACCAACTCCTGCTCCTGCCCGATCTCATTAAGGAAGCATTTCCGGATGTGAAGATCGGTTTTTTTCTGCATATCCCGTTCCCGTCGTACGAGCTGTTCCGCCTACTCCCGTGGCGCCACGAGATTCTCACCGGCATGCTCGGGGCCGATCTGATCGGTTTTCATACCTATGACTATGCGCGTCATTTCTTGAGCAGCGTGCGCCGTATCACCGGTTTCGAGCACAGCATGGCCAAGATTATGCGACAGCACCGCTTGATCAAGGTAGACGTCTTCCCGATGGGCATTGACTACGAGAAGTACGCCCAGGCTCCGCAGCGCCCCGAGGTTCAGGCCAATATCGCGCGCATGCGAGAGGAGCTCGGCGGACAGCGTTTGATCCTCTCGGTAGACCGCCTTGACTATAGCAAAGGCATCATTCAACGCCTGCGCGGGTTTCTGCGGTTTCTTGAAACACACTCCGATTATCACGAAACCGTAAGCATGGTTATGATCGTTGCGCCGTCGCGCACCCAGGTCCCGCAGTACGGCGAGTTAAAGCGCGAGATAGACGAGCTCGTCGGCGAAATCAACGGCACCTACGGCACCATCGGCTGGACGCCGGTCGTGTACTTCTACCGCGCCTTTCCGTTCGAGGAGTTGACGGCGCTCTACTACCTCGCCGAGATCTTGCTTGTTACCCCAATTCGCGACGGCATGAACCTCATCGCGAAAGAATACATTGCCGCGAACACCGAGAAGAACGGTGTAGTTGTGCTCAGCGAGACCGCGGGTGCAGCGCGCGAGCTGGGCGAGACGATCTTGGTCAACTCAAGCAATATCGACCAGATCGGCGATAGCATCCATACCGCGCTCACGCTGCCGGCAGACGAACGCCGACGCCGCAACGAGCGTATGCACGATCGCTTGCGCCGCTACAACGTGATGCAGTGGGCGCACGACTTTATGGATAAACTCACGACAACGCCGGAGTTACAGAAGCCGTTCCTCGCAAAACGGATCACGCCGCAGGTCTCGGGCCGCATCGTGGCCGATTATCGCAATGCAAAGCGCCGACTCCTGCTGCTCGACTACGACGGCACGCTCAAGAGCTTCACCGAGCGTCCCGAGCAGGCCACCCCCGACGAGCACATACGCGATATACTCGCGCGGCTGGGGGCCGACGAGCAAAACGAGGTTGCGGTGATCAGCGGTCGTGGTAAGCAGTTCCTCGACGAGCATCTCGGTGCACTCGATATTACGCTGATCGGCGGTCATGGCGTCTGGATGCGCGAGGCCGGGGGCGACTGGCGAGTCATCGAGCAGATCAATAGCGACTGGAAAGACACGATTCTGCCGATCCTTCAGCTGCACGTCGACAGAACTCCGGGCGCCACGGTCGAGGAAAAAGAGTTCTCGCTCGCCTGGCATTATCGCCGCGCCGAACCGGAGCTCGCGGCCGTGCGCCTCGCCGAGCTCAAGGATGCGCTTCTCAGCCTCACCAGTAACCTCGATGTCTCGATCCTCGAAGGCAACAAAGTACTCGAGATCAAGAACTCGAACATCAACAAGGGGCGTGCGGCGACCGCGTGCTACGCAAAGGACGAGTGGGATTTCGTGATCGCGATCGGTGACGACTGGACCGACGAGGACATGTTCGCGGTGCTACCTGAAGACGCCTACACCATCCGGGTCGGGGCCGTTGTCTCGAACGCCACGTATTTCTTGAACTCGGTCGACGAGGTTAGAGAGATGCTCGATAGCTTTCTCGCTTGAACTCACAGGAATGCGAACATCGTCACGAAGCCGAACAGGAAAATGAAACTCGCGCCTGCGAGCTCGATCGCGGTGTGCAGCATGTGACCGCCTCGGCGGTCGAGCCGGCGCGCGATGTTACGCTTGAACACGATCGTCAAGACCGCAACCGCCGACAGCGCGATCGCGATTCCCACCGACATCGAAACGATCGCGACGATCCCCACGCGTATCAGCCCCAGAGAGAGCGTGAACAACAGCAGCAACGTAGTGCCCGGACAGGGAACAATGCCGGTCGAAAGCACCAACGGGAAAAATCGCTCGCGCGGTATCCGCAGTCGCTCGGCCTGAGCGCCGGGCAGTTCTGCATCCGCCCCCTCGACGGCCGCGCCCAGGTTCAGCTCGCGCCCTACCCTCGCGGCGACCGCGTTGCGTCGCGCATCTCGCAGCTGCTTCAGCTTCACAAGCACGAATGCGAGCCCCACCAGCATAATCAGCCCCGAGCTCACTGCTTGCACCCGTGACCCCATCAGCACCACGGTTTGACTCAAGGCCCCGTCGACGAGGAAGTACACTCCGGCGATGATCGCGACCGCCGACAGCGCGTGCATGAGCGCAAACAACACGCCCGCGAGTACTCCGTGGAGCACCTCGGCGTCCTCCGAGAGATAGTACGAAACAATCACCGTCTTGCGATGACCGGGTAAGAACGAGTGCATTAGCCCGTACAGGAACGACGCGCCGATTACCGCAACCCAGGCTCGCGGGTTACCGGTAGTGGCGCCCATCTCACGAATGAACGCGGTCAAGCGTGTGTTTAGCTCGCGTTGCAAGCGAAGCAACCATGCCGGCGCCCCGGAGAGCGTTGCACCGCTTGCCCCCTCGGCCGCCGGCGCGCCGAAACGCCCCGCGTCTCCCGGGCGCCCCTCGGGGGGTTGTTCCTGCGGCGATTGCGGTTGCGACGGGTCTCCGAAAAACGGATTGGGTTGCGCCTGCAACACCGCGCCGCCGGCGAGCACCGCGAACACCACCATCAGAACCGCCACAAACGATCGTCTCATGAAACATCCTTCCGGCAGGCTTCGAGCCGCGTCCGCAGATTCTGCTCATCGAGATTGTTTCCGATAAACAGCAACGCGGTATGCCGCTCCTCACCACGCTTCCAGGGTGAGGCATGAAGGTTGCCGCGCCGCCCGACGACCTGTAACAGCATCTTGTGTTTCCGGCCGTCCTTGCCGTCGAGGTAGATGTACCCCTTTGCACGAACCAAGCCCGCCGGGAGATCACCGAGTAACTCACGAAGCCCGTCGATGCGCAGGGGGGCCTCCGACTGAAACAGTACGCTGTGAAGCTCTGCGTGGCGTAGTTTGACTGCGTTGTACTCCAGCTCGAGGTCCGACCGCCGCCGGCCTTCGTACCCATGGCCGGCAAACAGCGGCTCGAGCGTCTCAGCGCTCTCAAACGGCGCCAGGCGCGCCCGCGGAGCGATCTCGCGGATTTGTTCTATCGCCGCGTCGCGACGGTCGCCGTCGGTCTCGCCCTGCCGTGACATTAGCACGATATCGGCGTGTTCAAGTTGTGCGCGCACCGTCTCGTACTCGGGCAGCAGCTCTTGGAATCGTGCGAGGTCTACAACCGTGATCACCGAGTCTAGAAATGCTCCCGCCGCGATCGCACGCTTGTTCAAGGTTTGCAGTATAGGGAGCGGATCCGACATTCCCGAAGCCTCGAGCAGCACCCGGTCGAGCTCGCCACGATAGGCGAGCAGCTTCTTGAGCGCTCGCCCGAGATCTCGTCGCGTAACGCAACACATGCATCCTCCCGAAAGCTCAACCACCTCGTCGACTCCTGCATCAATTATGGAGCTCTCGAGAGCAACCTCCCCAAACTCGTTGACCACTATCCCGAAGCGGTGCTCAGAAAAGCGGGAGATGATTTCATTGATGAGCGTACTCTTGCCGGCGCCTAGAAAACCGGTTATGAGCGTTACCGGAACGCGGCGTTGCATTTACTCCTCTCCCGGTTCGAGCAGCGGCGCGGTGTGAAACACATGCAGATCCAGCAGCGCTTTCACACGCGCCAAATACTCGCGCAACTCGGTTCGGATGCCCCAGATGCGTGAGACGCCCTGCGCATTGTACCCGATCGCGGATACCCCGTACTCCGAGGCGATATACAACGCACGCTCGTTATGAAAGCGCTGGGACACAATCACGACGTCGTCGAACCCGTACACGTGCTTTATTCGGGCAACCGAGTCGAGCGTACTGAGGCCCCCGTAATCCATCATGATGGCGCTGTCCGGCACCTGGCGCGCGAGCAGCGCGTCACGCATCGCGGCGGGCTCGTTATAGGATGCGTGACGCCTATCGCCGCTCGCAAGAATCCGGGTCACGCGCTCGTTGTGGTACAACTCCGCCGCCGCCTCAACGCGATGCTCGAAGTACGGGTTGGGCTCGCCGGAGCTCAAGAATCGACTGGTTCCGAGCAAGACTGCGACCTCACGCCGCGGGACGTCTCCAATCTCGGAGTATAAGCGGTCACGGGTTTGCCCGGCGATGTAATGTCCGGCAAACACAACCGCGAGGAAAGACCCTAAGAGCGCAAGCTTAATACACAGAAGAACGATCGTTAAGCGGTTCTTAATCACGCGTGAGGCAATCCGTTTTCACAGAGTTGAGGCATTATGCCTCGTTCGTTGGCCGTCGTTAGCTCTCGCTCCCCCGTAAACGGTACAGCGTCTCGATAGCCTTAAGGCGTACGGCCCGAAGGTACGCTCCGTGAGCCGCGATGTCAAGCACCGCATCGATCACGAGTAAGTCGTCTACACCGTTGTTGTTAGAAGCGATGCGTTCGAGCGCGAGCAGTGACGCGTACGCGAGGTTGTTGTCGGGGTTGGTGCGACTGCTTTGATTGCGAAGCACCATGGCGATCTCGTTAGTAACCTCGTTGTTCTCGTTCTCGCCGAGAAGCCCTAAGGCGTAAACCGCCTCGGCGAGCACCATCGGCTCCTCGTCGGAACGCAATACTTTGACCAGAGCGTCTTGCGCACCGCTGCCCCCGACCTCGCCGAGCAGTTGCGCGGCCGACCTGCGGATCTCGGGATAGTTGTTCACAACGGTGCTATTTCCGTGTCGTGTCTGGCGCGCGGTTCCCTCCAGCGCGAGCCCACGCAGAATTGGTACGATCTCGGGGTTATCTCCGGTTATGCGCCCGTCTTCGAGCATCACTCGTACCGTCTGCAGCGCCAACGCCTTTGTTTGCCGATTGGACGAACGCGCCTGACTACCGATAATGCGCATATCCACATCTTGCTCGAGGTACAGTTCCTCTATGGTGAGCGGTCCTTCGGTCTCGGACGAGTCGTCGTCCTGCCCCACCAAGGCAACAGGCGTCCCCAGCAAGAACACCGCTCCCAATACTACAGTAACCACACGGTACATCACGTTCTCCCCCTAATCCCGTCCATAATTCTTAATTACCTACGACAACAAGACTACAACTAATAATAGTCAATTTTCCAGTCGTTGTTGTCTCTTTTTAGCTGATACAGCAGAATCTCTTGCCCCCGAACCTCCATGAGAGCCTCCACGCGGTCATCATCGAGAAACCGCAGATCGTCGAGTCGCGCGTTCGCCCGGCTCGGAACTACCACGTACTCGAAATAGTCCTGGAGATCCTCCAGCACCACCGACCGTCGCTGTAACACCGGGCTCTTTGAGCGTTCACGAAGCGTGTCGGGATCGGAATGTACCTGCACGAACTCATCGCTCAGCAGTTCGCGCCACCCCTCGTAGTCGCAATCGGCGATGAGTTGGTTGAGGTGAGCGATCACTTGCTCTACCTCGTCAAAAGTTTCGTCGTAGAGCTCCTCGGTGACCTCAAATTCTTCGTCGTCGTCGGCGGGTTCGGAATCAGGCTCCGGCTCGGGCTCGGGCAGAGGTTCGGGTGGCTCATCGGTAGGGGCCGGCTCGGGCTCCGGGTCGGGCTCGGGGGCTTCAACTTCGGATGGGTGGGCTTCGGGCTGGGGCTCGGCGGGGCTTTCGCAACCGCTCAGAAACATCAAAAGTACCCAGAAGCAGCCGGCGAGTAGCATCAGCCGTACGGATCCTCTTTGCGAAGCAACACGAAATGCCCTAAGCGGTGTTTGATTCATAGTCTTCCCAATCATAAATGGTATACACCACCGTCACCGCTGTCAACGTAAAACGGATACGGTAAAACCGATACTGCAGTCACACCTGCACACCGCGCAACGCGCCCCAACGCGTCCCGACGCGTCCCGACGCGCCGACACGGCTGCGAAATGCTTGCACTCGGTGATAAAGGCGGATAGTATCGTGGTAACCAACTCGAGGAGCGGGAATGGCCGACAGCAGCGAAGTTGCCAAGATTCTCGGCATCTGTGTACGCAAACTGCAACAGCCGAGACTGTCGTTTCAGCAGTTTTCGGCATTCGTCGAGCGCTACACCGAACGCTACGCCGAAGAGTATCCTCAACTCAAGGAACTGCAGAGCAATGCCGAGGAGAAGCTCCATCGGCACCTTGCTACGCTCCAGGATCAGGGCCTCTGCGCCCTATCTCGTGACGGCGAGCGTATCCTCGAGATTGTCTATACGCAACACTACTTAACAATAGTTGACAAGGCGTATGAAAAACTGTACCAACAGCCGGAACGTCTTTTTCCTAGTGAAGAGAATCTCGCGCTTGAGGCGCCTGAGCACATCATTGTACCGCTGGATATAACTGCCGATCTCGTTACCTGGCTCGAACGCGGCGACGAACGCCCTTGCCTGCTGCGTGTGATCTTCCCCGAGAATGTCCCGAACATTATCGCGACATCGGCTCTCTTGGGGCGGCCGCTGATCGTGTACTCGCTCCAGAGAATCCGCCTGTATTTTCGAAGTGAAAAGAACGCAAGCTACGTGCAAAGCAAGCTACGGACCGTGTTCCGTGGACGCGAGATGGCGCTACGCGACATCATCAACGGTATTCTTACGAACCCCGACTCGGTCCTGCCCTCGGTAATGGAGCCCGATGAGTTTAGCTTTTATTTCTGGGCTCAGTTGACCAACATGCTCGTAAAGGAGTTTCAGCAGAAAAAGGAGCGTCTGGCGGAAGAAGAAGCAGTACTGCAAGCCGCCCACCTTTTGGGGTATCACGCGGTGTTCTACAAGGGACGCAAGCAAAAACATCGCGATATAGAGCTTGCGCGAAAAGTGCTCGAACGGCATCTCAACCAGTCCCCGTTTGCATACAGCATCAGCGAGATTTACAGCTTTGGTGACGACAAGGGCGTGCCGATCACAAAGAACCTTTCGCATGAGCGCATTCTGAACTACCTGTCCGAACACACGCAGTCGTCTTCCGACGATTCTTTGCCCGACATTATTCGAACGAGAACGCACGAAAACAAAGACTACTACCTCCGCAAGGAGTACGTAATTCCTGTGGTTGCTTCCGGTATCAATCAGGCCTCGGACGAGTTCAAGCGTCTCATCGTGCACCACTGGACCGCCCTGTTAAAGGCCGACAAGAAGATGCGTGCGATGCACGACGACGAAGCGTTTGAGCGGTTGCTCGAGACGAATCTCAAAGCTCGCTACCCGATCATCACCGCGCTCCTGAATTCGAGTTTGTTACTGCTCGCTGAGCGGGAAACCGCGGGGGGCGGCGGGAACTCCCGCACCGTAATCAACCGCGTCGTAGACCGCAAAGCGCGTGAGTTGCATAGCCTCGCTGAGATCCTTGAACTCGACCGCAAAACGCTCTATCAAGACGCACGGCTTATGCTGCCGTTTTGGCAGGTTGTTCCGGGCTTGGCAGGCGTTGTGCGTTTGCTGAAACGGTTTCTGTTCGGGGGTGGAGAACGCCGCGAGGACCGGCGCGCTGCCGGCGGGAGCGAGGGAGCGATGGTGCTTTCGCAGAACGCCGACGCGGGTGAACACCCGGAAGACCCCGCGTCGGGCGTGAGCAGCGAGGAGACCGCGGCGCGGCGTCAGCGCTCGGGAGCCGGCTCGGTGCGTTACCAGAAAGCCATCAGAGATTTGACGCGCGAGTACCTCGGTCCGGACGGTGACCTAGACAGCGCGCTCGCCGAGTCGATCGAACAGTGGAACCCGCTTCTCGACCCAACAGCAAAGAAAAACCTTGTCGAGGACGTGAACGCACTCGTCCGCGACTTCCTACGACGCATGCGCGTACTCACCCGCAACATGCCCCCCGACAAATCTCGCATCCACGCTATGGCTGAGCAACTCGCCAAGAATGACGCGTTTAAGGAGATCAAGCGAAAACGCGAGTTCCAGCGCTATCTGGAACTCTATATGCTGAAGCTGCTTTCCAAGTCTCGCGGCGGCTGACCGGAACTAACCGGTTTAAGCGATGTGAGCGCGCGCCCGCTGCGCGCGGGCTCGCCGCGCGCTGTGTGCGCTGTGAGCACGGTGTGCGCGGGCGCGGAACCGTCGCGTGTTAAGGTCTAACGAAGAACTTCAGAGAGCGGCAGCTCCCCCATGAAGCTCAGTTGCTCAACGCAGGCGTTGAAGATCTTCATGCAGGTGAGCGCGTCGTCATGCGCCCGATGCGCCGAGCCCGGTTCAACGCCGAGGTGCTCCGCTAAAGCCTGCAGGCTGTAGCTTCGTCTTCGCGGAAAGGCTTTCTGTGCCAAAGCTTGCGTATCAATGATAATGTTCTGGATTTCGGGTAACGAGTACGTCTGAAGCGCGGCTCGCAGAAACCCCATATCGAACTCCGCGTTATGAGCAATCAACACGCTCTCGCCGGCAAATCGCAAGAAATCGGGCAACACAACCGCAACTTCCGGAGCAGTTGCAATCTGCTCGTTACTCAGCCCGCTGACCGCTTGCGCATCGGCTGAGATCTTTATGCCGGGATTTGTAAGGGCCTGAAAGGTATCGACCACCTCACCACTACGAAACTGCACCGCTCCAATCTCCACGATGCCGTCGCTTACCGGATTCAGACCGGTGGTCTCGAAATCAAACGCGGTAAAGGTGATCTCGGCTACCGAGATGTTCTCGTTCATCCCCACTCTCCCCTATGCAGTCATGAGGTCTCGGTATCGATGAAGGACTCGATCTCGTCGCGGATCGCCGCTACTTTTGCAGCAACCGCCGGCCGCGCCTCGGCGAGCTCCTCGCCGGGCGCTCCGGCACAGGAAGTGTAGAACTTGATCTTCGGCTCGGTTCCCGACGGACGCGCGCTGATAATGGTTTCGTCTTCAAGGATGAACTGCAAGACGTTGGATCGCGGCAGGTCGATATCGGAGCGCGTTTCCCCGCTCCGTAGGTCGGTAGTACTGCCGGCCTGGTAATCGCGTACCTCCACAACCGATAGGCCGCCGAACGAACGCGGCGAGTTAGCCCGCAGCTTACGCATCAGCCCGTCCATCGTTTCTCGTCCTTGCTGGCCCTCGAAATAGCGCGACAAAGTGGATTCTTCAAAGTAACCGAAGGTCCGGTAGATTTGGTGCAGGCGGTCTAGAATACTGCGACCTTGTGAGTAGTGATACGCGGTCATCTCTGCACACAGCAAAGCCGCGGCGACCGCATCCTTGTCGCGCACCTCGGTTCCGATGAGGTAACCGTAGCTCTCTTCGTCGCCCATGATGAACTGAGGACCGTCGGTACGAGATTCAAAATCACGAATCAAAGCCGCGATATGCTTGAATCCGGTGAGCGTGTCGTAACACTCGGCGCCGTAATGCTCAGCAACACGACGCTGGAGATTCGTAGTGACGATCGTCTTGATGAACGCCGGGCGTTTCGGCAGCGTGCCGAGCTCGGCGCGCGAGCTGAAGACGTAATCAACCAGCAACACGCCGAGCTGATTGCCGGTGATGAGCTGAAACCGCTGATCGTCATCGGGAATCGCGATGCCGATGCGATCGGCGTCGGGGTCGGTTCCCATCACGATCTGGGCGCCGCGTTCGGCGCCGAGCTTGAGCGCTAAGTCCAACGCCGCGGGCTCCTCAGGGTTCGGAAAGGTAACGGTCGGAAACTCGCTGTCGGGGTCGCGCTGCTCGGGAACCGGAACAACCTGCAGACCAAGCTCGCCGAGAACGCGCTCGATCAAGTAACCGCCGGCGCCGTGTAGTGGAGTGTAGACGATCTCGAGGTCCTGCGCGTGCTTGTGCAGTAACTCGGGACGAATCGAAACGCGCTTGACCGCCTCAACGTAGGCGTCGTCGATCTCGCGATCGATCATTACCAGTGTGCCTTGATCAATCGCAGCTTCACGTGAGATTCGCTTGATACTGCCGCCGACCGCACGCACTTCCTCTATGATGGCGTTATCGTGCGGTTCAACGACCTGAGCGCCGTCGTCCCAATAAACCTTATAACCGTTGTATTCCTTGGGATTATGACTTGCAGTAACCACGATACCGGTGCAGGCGCCGAGATAGCGCACCGCGAACGAGAGTTCCGGCGTGGGGCGTAGACTCGAAAACAAATACGTGCGGATGCCGTGTGCCGCAAGCACCAGCGCCGCCTGGAGCGCGAAGGTGTCGGAGTAGCGACGCGAGTCGTGGGCGATGACGGCGCTCGGCGTGGCGTCGGAAGCCGCGCTGCGGTCCACGTAACGTGCCAGACCCTCTGTCGCTTGCTGCACGGTGAAGGGATTCATGCGATTGTAGCCACCACCGATGACTCCGCGCAGCCCGCCGGTTCCGAACTCAATCTCGGTGTAGAAGCGGTCGTTCAACTCCTCGTAGTTTTCGGCTGCTAAGAGTTGTTCGATCTCGCCGCGGAACTGTGAATCGGTTTCGAGTGAGATGTACTCTTTGGCCTTCTCCAGGAGTTCGTTGCGCGTCATCGTGTTTCCTCCGTTGCGCTGTGCGTTGTTGCTACAGTGGTATCCGGGCGCTCGACGCCTACAACCGACAGCAGGTCGTCGGGCGACTGCAGTATGACGTCGGGCCGCGCCTCGGTCAACTCCGCCGCACTCGAAAACCCCCAACTCACCGCCGCAGCCGTCATGCCCGCTGCGCGCGCGGTTGCGATGTCTATCTCGGAATCACCTACCAATAACATCTCACGCGGTTCGCAACCGAGTTCGGCTGCGGTCTCGAGCGCCGACTGTGGATCGGGCTTCTTTGGAACACCGTCGCGAGCGCCACGCACCGCGTTGAACAGTTCGCAGCCGAGCGCAGCATCCACGATGACACGCACTAGGTCCTCGTGCTTGTTTGAGAGCACTGCGCAACGGACGCCGTGTTGTCGCAGCGCGCGCAGAAGCTCGGGGATCCCGTTGTATGGGCGTGTCTCCAACACCGGAGCTTCCTGGTAAGCCTCGACCGCGTCGGCGTAGCAACGCCGTATAAGCTCCGGCTCGCGGCAATTGCGCGGCAGAGCGCGCCGCATCGTCTCCTCGAGCCCCCAGCCCACCATGCCGTAGTACGCCTCCGAGGGATGCTGCGGAAGGCCGTGAGCCTTCAAGACGCGGTTCATGGCCCGCGCAATATCTGCTATGGTATCGAGTAAGGTTCCGTCTAAATCGAAAATAACAGCGGAGTACTGCATTGCTGACACCGTATCTACTCGGCGCTTCGGCGTCAAGTTGTGAGGTAACTGCCTCTCCCTTCGTCGCACAAAGAGCGTTACGGCACCGGGCCGCCGGAGACGAGTAGTATGGCGAAAAAAAACAGACGCGGTGAAACCGTCTTTGAACGCGCGTATCACGAACGTTTCGGAGCTCGTTGGACCGAGCTGCGAGAGGCGCTTGTAAGCCCTCCGGGCTACGTCGCGCTCGAAGGAGGACTGCGTAAGCCCTACTACCTCGACCGGGCCTCGGCGCTTTCGGTGTCGGTCCTGACGGTTCAGCCCGGCGACCGTGTGCTCGATCTATGCGCCGCTCCCGGCGGCAAGTCGCTCGCCGTGCTCTCGCGACACCTCAAGGCGATGCAGGCGCTTGGTGAGCCGCCTCCTGCCCGGCCCGGAATCGAGCTGATCGCAAACGAGCGCTCACGCACGCGCCGTGCTCGTCTGCAACGAACGCTCCGCGAACACCTCCCGTCCGGCTGGTCGGAGTCCGTACAGGTAACGGGACACGACGCGCGTCGCTGGGGTCTGCACGAGCAGGACGCCTATGACCACGTCATCGCCGATGTGCCGTGCTCAGCCGAACGGCACATGCTCGCAAGCCCGGGGGAACTCGAGCGCTGGAGCCCGGCGCGACCGAAGCGCCTATCGATCGACAGCTACGCGATCCTCTCGGCCGCGATAGCCGCGGCGCGCCCAGGCGGAACGGTGCTGTACCTCACCTGCGCGCTACTTAGCGAGGAGAATGACGAGGTGGTGGCGAAGGCCGTCAAACGCCACGGCAAGCGTATAGCGATCGAGGTGCCTGCGCTCGAGTTAGGTGTGACCACCGAGTTCGGACGCCACGTTCTCCCGGACCGCGACGGCGGTCACGGGCCGCTGTACATCGCGAAGCTCGTGAAGCAGTCTTGACGCGGTGCAAGCCGGCGCGGTGCAATTGCGTCGCCGGCGCTTGTGTGCTATAAACGGGATTCCGTATGCAGCATAGTGACGACTCAACACTGAACCCCGAACAAAAGAAAGCAATCGATACCATCGAAGGACCGCTTCTGATCATAGCAGGCGCGGGTTCCGGTAAGACGCGCGTGATCACCCACAGAATCGCCGAGATGCTCCGGCGGGGCATCCCACAATCGGCCGTTCTCGCGCTCACCTTCACCAACAAAGCGGCGCGCGAGATGCAGACGCGCGTTGCCGGCCTCGTCGGCGACTCCACGCGCATGCTGACGGTCTCAACCTTCCATGCCTTCGGCGTGCAGGTGCTGAAGCGCTACATCCACAACCTCGGTTACCGCGAGAACTTCAGTATCTACGACCAGAGCGACCAGGCGCAGCTGTTGAAGGGAACCCTGCGAGAACTCCAGATGGAAGAGGTGCGCGATCTTCGAAGCATTCTTACGCTGTTCTCGCGTATCAAGACCGGCCAATCGGCTTGGAACGCCGAAACGAGCGAGTTCCGAAAACTGTACTCAGAGTATCAACAGCATCTCAAACTCTACAACGCGGTGGATTTCGACGATCTCATCGTGCTACCGACGCGTCTGCTTTCCGAGTTCCCGGACGTCCGCGCCGAGCTCGAGGCACGCTATCGCTACGTGCTGGTAGACGAGTTTCAAGATACCTCGCAGGCTCAGTATAAGCTGTTGCGTCTCTTGACCGAGCATGCACGCAACGTCTGCGTGGTCGGCGACGATGATCAGTCGATCTACTCCTGGCGCGGTGCCGAGTACGAGAACATCCTGCAGTTTGAGCGCGACTATCCGGAACTGCTCGAGATCAAGCTCGAGCGTAACTACCGCTCCACCGGGACGATTCTCGACGCCGCCAACCGCGTGATCGAGCACAACAGTAATCGCAAAAGCAAGGCGCTCTGGACCGGGCGAAAGGATCACCTCCCGATTGAGCTCTGCTTCCCGGAGGACGAACACCAAGAAGCGGAGATGATCGCGCGTCGCATCAAGTCGCTCGCAGCAACCGAGGGCGTGAAGTACCACGACATCGGCGTCCTAATCCGTACCAACGCGCTGACACGGACGCTCGAGGAAGCCTTCCTCACCGAGAACATCCCGTATCGCGTCTCGGGCGGGCAGAGTTTCTTTCAGCGCCAAGAAATCAAAGACATCATCGCGTACCTGCGCCTGTGCGCAAACCTCAACGACGAGATCGCCCTGCTGCGCATCATCAACGTGCCGCGCCGCGGCATCGGCAAGCGCACCCTCGAGCAGATCACCGCGCGCGCCGAGCGCTCGGGTGTTACGCTGTACTCCGCGATACACGAACTGGTGCAAGCAGCCGACACGCCGATCGGCACGCGTGCGGTCGATGATCTCGGCACATTTATCGAACTCGTCGAGCGCTATCGCGGGTTGTTTCTCTCGGGCGGAAAGAAGCTCGCGCAGCATCTCGAGGCTTTGATCGGCGAGATTGATTACTGGTCGTACCTCGTGATGGAGTATCAGCACAACGACAAGATAGCGAAATGGAAGAATCGCAACATCGACCTTTTCGTACAGATGGTACGCGATTATCAATCCGACCCCGACAACCTGGATGTGGGACTCTATGACTATATCAGCAGAATCACCTTAAACTCGCGCGACGACCAGGATGAAGCCGAAGGCGACGGCAAACTGAACCTCATGACGATTCACGCCGCCAAAGGGCTCGAGCACGATGTGGTGTTTCTCGCAGGCGCCGAGGACGGCGTTATCCCGCATCAGCGCGCGATAGCCGAGGACGCAAAGAACCTCGAGGAGGAACGCCGCCTGTTCTACGTCGCGATCACCCGCGCCAAGCGCAGACTCATCATCTCGAGCTGCCGGAAGCGCAAGATAATGCGTGAGGTTGTTGAGTCGGTGCCCTCGCCTTTTCTCGACGAGATCCCGGAGGAACTCATGACGGTGGTAGAGGCCGAGGATGTTGTCCCGGCCGCCGAGGCGGCCGATTTCTTTCAGATGATGAAAAACCGAGTGCGTTAAAACAGATCGGCGGCCTTCGGTGGCCTAGAACTGCCCGGAGGAGCGCTTAATCTCCGAAAGCTCCATCGGCTTCGGGTTGGTGTTGTCGCCTTCGATCTCGGCGAGCTCCTGAAGAATGCTCTTCGCCTTGCTCGAGAGGCGATCAGGGACGCGCACATGAATACGAATATACATGTCGCCACGCTTGGAGGGGTTCTGCAGCTGCGGAACTCCTTCGTTTCGAAGGCGTAATACCTTGCCGTTCTGCGTGCCGGCCGGCACCTTCACCCGAACGCGCTTCTCGTCGAGCGTGGGAACCATGATCTCGGCGCCGAGCGCGGCCTGGCTGACGCTGATCGGAATCACACAGTACACATTGTTACCGTCGCGCTCGAAATACTCATGGGGCTTGACGTGCACAAAAACGTAAAGATTTCCCGCAGGACCGCCGTTGGGCCCGGCGTCACCCTGTCCGCTAAGACTGATGCGCTTGCCGTGGTCCATGCCGGGGGGAATCGTCACCTTGATCTTCTGTTGCTTCTTGAGTAAGCCGGTTCCCCGACACTTCTTGCAGGGGTTTTCGATCACCTGACCCTCACCGCTACAGGTTGGACAGGCGGAGGCGATCGAGAAGAACCCGGAGCTGCGCCGCACCTGACCGGCACCGCCGCATGTCTCGCAGGTCTTCCGCCCGGAGCCGTCTTGCGCGCCGGTGCCGTTACAGGTGTCGCAGGGGGTGTTGCGCTGATACGAGATATCGACCTTCGTGCCGAACACCGCGTCCTTGAACGGTATCTCGAGATCGTAGCGCAGATCGGCGCCGCGCTGAGCCGAGGCGCGGCCGCCTTCGCGACGCCCGCGGCCTCCGCCGGCGCCGAAGAACGAGTCGAAGATTCCCGAGAAATCGCCGAATATATCCTCGAAATCGCGGAACACGGTGGAGAAGTCGCCGGCTCCGCCGCCTTGGCCGCCGCCCATACCTTCTACGCCGGCGAAGCCGAACTGATCGTAAGCTTGCCGCTTTTGATCGTCGGCGAGCACTTCGTAGGCCTCCGAGGCCTCCTTGAAGCGCTCCTCGGCCTTGGTATCACCCGGATTACGATCCGGGTGGTTTTCTACCGCGATCTTTCGGTAGGCTTTCTTTATTTCGTCCTTGGAGGCGCCTTTCGGCACCCCCAACACTTCGTAGTAATCCCGTTTTGCCAATCCGTGACCTTTGCCCGTTGTTCAGTCTCAGTGTGTGCTAGTCACAAGCCGTTCGGCCCGGACTACTCCTTGTTCTCTTCGTCGTCGACCACTTCGTAATCGACATCCTCAACGTTCTCGCCTCCGGCGCCACCGTCGGCACCCGCTGCGCCGCCTGCATCATCAGCCCCGGGGCCCGCACCTGCGGCGCCGCCTTCGGGGCCGCCCTGCGACTCTCCGCCGGTTTGCTTATAGACTTCCTCGGCAAGCTTGTACGAGGCCTGCTTCAGCGCTTCGCTCTTCTGCTTAATCTCGTCGGGGTCGTTGCCCTCGAGCGTTTTCTTGAGCTCCTCGATCGCTGAGTTGATCGCGGCCTTGTCGTCCTCGCCGATTTTGTCGCCGTAATCAGTAAGCGACTTCTCGGTGCTGTAGATGAGGTTGTCGGCCTCGTTGCGCGCCTCGGCCGCTTCGCGGTGCTTGCGGTCTTCCTCGGCGTTCTGCTCGGCGTCCTTCACCATCTTCTCGATCTCGCTTTCGGACAAGCCGGAAGACGACTCGATGCGGATCTTCTGCTCTTTGCCGGTTCCAAGGTCTTTGGCCGAGACGTGCAGAATGCCGTTGGCATCGATATCGAACGCCACCTCGATCTGCGGCACGCCGCGTGGTGCCGGCGGAATACCGACGAGGTCAAATCTACCGAGCGTGCGGTTCTGGTTCGCCATCTCGCGCTCGCCCTGTAACACATGGATAGAGACCGCGGTTTGATTGTCGGCTGCGGTAGAGAAGATCTGCGTCTTGCGCGTAGGAATCGTGGTGTTGCGCTCGATAAGCTTCGTGAATACGCCTCCGAGCGTCTCAATTCCGAGCGAGAGCGGGGTTACGTCGAGCAGCAGGACATCCTTGACGTCGCCGCCGAGAATTCCACCTTGGATAGCGGCGCCGACTGCCACCACCTCATCGGGATTCACCCCTTTGTGAGGGTCGCGCTGAAAGATCTCTTTCACAATGCGCTGAACCGCCGGCATGCGAGTAGAGCCGCCGACGAGAATCACTTCGTCGATATCCGATGCCGAGAGCCCGGCGTCCTTGAGCGCCTGTTGGCACGGCTGACGCGTTTTCTCGACGAGTTCGGAAACCATCTGCTCGAACTTCGCACGAGACAGCGAGTACTGCAGGTGCTTGGGTCCCGAGGCATCGGCAGTGATAAACGGCAAATTGATATCGGTTGACTGGGTGCTCGAGAGCTCCTTTTTCGCCTTCTCGGCCGCTTCCTTCAAGCGTTGCAACGCGGTGCGGTCTTGGCTGAGGTCTATTCCGTAATCGCTCTTGAAGCTCGACACGAGCCAGTCAATCACCTTTTGGTCGAAGTTGTCGCCGCCGAGATGCGTGTCGCCGTTGGTGGATTTCACCTCGAACACGCCGTCGCCGAGTTCAAGAATCGAGATATCGAAGGTGCCGCCGCCGAGGTCGTACACCGCGATCTTCTCTTCCTTGTTGTCTTTCCCGAAGCCGTACGCGAGCGAGGCGGCCGTCGGCTCGTTGACAATGCGCTTCACCTCCAACCCGGAGATTCGACCGGCGTCCTTGGTTGCTTGACGTTGCGAGTCGTTGAAGTACGCCGGCACCGTGATCACGGCTTCGGTGACGGTCTCGCCGAGGTAATCCTCCGCGGTTTGCTTCATCTTCTGCAAGATCGCGGCCGAGATCTCAGGAGCCGAGTAGTCTTTCTCGGCAACCTTGACGCGCAGCCCCCCGTTGTTGTCTTTGGTGATGTGAAACGGTACCATCGAGATCTCCTCGCTGACCTCGTCGTACCGGCGGCCCATGAAGCGTTTGATAGAACCGATGGTGTGCTCAGGATTGGTAACCATCTGGTTCTTGGCGGGCTGCCCGACCAACCGCTCATCCTTGCTGGTGAACGCCACCATCGAGGGGGTAGTTCGCTGCCCCTCTGCGTTCTGTATCACAATGGGCTCGCCGCCCTCCATAACCGCAACACACGAATTGGTTGTTCCTAAATCGATTCCGATGATTCTGCCCATATTGCTGCTCCCTCGAGTATTATACTAGTTATTCGAATCGCTTGAGCCGCGGTTGTCCGCGCCGCCCGAACCGTCTTCGTTTTGGGTGTTTTGATCTTGAGAGCCGTCGGCACCCTCACCGCCGGCCCCCGCTTCTGCGCCCGGCATCGAAACCTTCACCTTTGCCGAGCGTAACACACGGTCGTGGAGCATATACCCCTTTTGGTAATCCTCAACCACCACCGGCTCGTGATGCTCGCCGTTCTGATCGGCGGTTACGGCCTCGTGCTTCTGTGGGTCGAACTCCTCGCCCTCAGAGTCGAAGCGCCGTAGCCCCCATTTGCGCTCGAGCATGCTCGTCATCTGTTTCTCGATCAACGCGATTCCTTCGTAGAACGAGTCGAAGTCGCGTGAGTCTTTGGCCGACTCTATCGCGCGCTCGAAATCGTCGATCACCTGTACCAGATCAAGCAGGAGTTGCTTGTTGGCATAGGCGCCGAACTCTTCTTTCTCGCGCTGCATGCGTTTGCGGTAATTCTCGAAATCGGCCTGCTTTCGCAGATAGCGCTCCTTGAGCTCGCTGTTCTCTTGCTCTAGCTCGGCTACCCGAGCTTCCAGCTCAGCGAGTCGCGGCGCGTCCTGGGCCTGCGGCGTGGCGCCTGCTTGATCCGGTGTTTCAACGCCCTCGGATTGAGCGGCTGTAGTGTGCTCCGAGGCCGTGGCGCCGACTGCGCCCCCGGTTTCGGCCTCGGTGCGTTCCTGTTGCGCGTCCTGACCGGCCTCACCCGTCGTAGGATCGGCGGATGAGACCGTGGTGTCGGTCTCGGTCGCTTTATCCGGCTGCTTAGACATAAATTCCTCTGTAGCTGATTCTTGCGTGAAAGGTAATCAAGCTGCCCCGAAACGTCAAGTCGTTGCCGATTTCGTTACTTCTTCCCCGCGAGCTCCAGAATCAGCTCCACCTCACCGCGCGAGACCTTGGCCACTCGGGCGATCTCCTCGACCTTCCATCCTTGATGCGCGAGTTTCACGACGTTGTCGCGCGCGTCGGCCGAGGGCGCACCTTTTCGGCTTTCTTTGCCCTTGGAGACGTCTTCTTTTACCAGGCTTGCGAGAAGTTTGACCTGGTCGTTTGCCTCGTGGCTGAGTTCCTCGAGCCTGGTCTCGGTGCGAGCGAGCCATTCGCGCGCTTGCTGCAAGTTTTGTGCGCGTTCTTCGAGGTCCTGTAGCGTTTTATCAAGCGTCTGGACCTTCTTGACCGCTGCGTCGGCTTCCTTTTTGTTGTTGCTCAAGGTCTCGATTCGGCGAGTCAGCTCGTTCATCTCTTGCGGTAGCGCGGTTACCTCGCCTTGAAGCTCTTCGAGGCGTTTCTCAAGATTCTCGAGGTACTGAAAGTTCTTGTCGACCCCGTCGGTGGTGATATCTACGATGCTTTTCTTCTTCTCGAGGCGCGCGTAACGGTCTTCGATCTCGCGCTGTAGAGCGTCGAGGTTGCGCAAGCCTGCTTGCAGCTCCTGAATTGTGTCGTTGCTCGCGGTAACCTGCTCGAGTTTGGTTTCAACCGAGTGAGACATGCCGATGAGCTTCTTGTACTCCTCCTCGAGGAGATCTACGCGCCGCTTCTCGGCCATGAACTTCCCAAGCTTCTCGGAGGACTCGGCCGCCATCTTACGAATCTTAGAGAACTGATTCTCGAGCTCGCGAACCTCACCGCGCTGGGCATCGACGCGCGCCAGCTCGGACTTCAGCTCCTCGATATCTTCTTGCAGCTGAACCTTGAGCGAGTCGGCGCGCTCAAAGATCTTGGTCTGCTCGATGAAGCTCTTCTGACGCTTGTCTATCTCGTTGAGATTCACTTGTAACAGTTTTGCTTCTTCCTCGAGCTTGCCGAACAGTTTCTGTTGCGTGGCCTGAAACTGCTCGTAACTGTCCTGCACAAACGAGCGAAACTCCTTGCGCCGTTCCTCGGTTTGAGTCTGAATGTCACGAGCGGTCTTCTGTAGCTCGTCGTGAAACTCACGATAGTCGTGGTCGAAGCGAGCAAGCGCCTGCTCGGTGCGTTGCGCGAGGTCGTCCTTGAGCGACTGCACCTTGTTTCCGAGTTCTTCTATCTCTTCACGAATGCGGTTGCGGTCGTGTTGGTTTTCCTCCACCAACTGATCGCGCTGCTGCGCAAACTCATCTCTAATTGCGCTCACGGTATTGGAGTTGTTGACCTTGAGATCTGCGAACTGGTTCTTGATCTCGGCCTCGCTCGAGCGCAGGTGTTGCTGAATCTCGGCTTGCCATACCTCAAGCTCGCTGCGGGCTTCGTCGACGCGGCCTTTTAGCTCGGCACGCGTGCCGTCGACCTCGCCGGCGAGTGCTTCGAGCTGCTGATCTATGGTCTTCTTGTGCTTCGCCACTTCCTCACGGAGCCCGGCGGCCTGCTGCGTCAAGTCCTGTTGGAACCGCGCGGTGAGGTCGCCTTTCATGGTCTCGATCTCTCCCATTACCGTTTCGCGCTCGCTTGAAAGCTGATCGCGGGCTGCGCTCAAGGTTCCCTCGAGTTCGTCTTGGTACGAGCGCAAGCGTCCGTCGAGCCGCTCGACGTGGTTCTGCACGCGCTGCTCGAGCGCCGTAAGCCGCTCGCTATGCTCGCTGAGATAGCGTTGCTCGAGCTCCTCACGCTCGGCTCGAGCGCTACTCGAGACGTCCTCTATTGAACGTTGCACTTCTTGCTGCCAATCGCCGAGCTTGCTCTCCATCGCGACGCTGCGCTCGCGCAGGTCGGCGAAGAACTCGTCCTCGAAGACACGGAGTTTCTCGTTGACGTTATCGTAGGCACGCTGCTTTAGCTCCTGGAGGTCGTTTTCTAACGAAGTCATCGCGCTGCGTAGCTCCCCCATCGCCTCCTCGGATTCCTTTTTGTCGGACGCGCGTAACTCTTTAAGCCGTTCGCGGTAGGTTTCCATCTCCTGCAGCAGACGATTCTGCGCGGTCTCGATTGCCTGACGCATTCCGGCCTCGAGCCGGTCTACCTCACCGGTTACTGCTTCGATCTTGCTGAAGCGATACCCGAGATCCGCCTCGTAGCCATGGATGCGCTCCTCCACGGCGCCGAGCACGCTACTCTCGAGCTCCTGTGCCTGCGCCTCGAGCGCCTTGCCGGTCTTATCCGAGAGGCTCGCAAGATCGGCATGTAGCTTCTCCTCGTGCTTCTGCAGCTCGGTGCGCATCTGCTTAGATTGCCCGGTTAACTGCTCGGCGGTAGCGTTGAGGTCCTCGCGCGCCTCGGCAAACTGCTGGGAGAGCTTCTCTACGTCCGCGGCGATAGTATCGGCTTCGTGCTTGGTCTTGTCTTGGAGTTGCTGCATGAGCTCGGTCTCGAGTGCGCGTGCCTGCTCGGTAGCCGCGGCGATGCGGTCGTTATACTCGGCGTCCAGCGCCTCGCGCGCCTCGCGGTGCCGCTGCAGTGATTTCTCGAGCTCGCCCTCGAACCCGCCGGTCTTGTCTTGGAAACTCTCCACGAGCTCGTCGTAGCGAGCACGAAGCTGCGCATCGGTTTCGGTTGAGATCTGCTCCGCGTTGCGCTCAACCCCCCCGAGGTAATCCTCAAGCTCGCTCACACGCGAGTTACCGTCGGCAATGCGCTGCTCGATCTCTGAGGCCTTATTCTCGGCGTGTTCGAACGCTTCGTTTGCAACCTCCTCGAGCCGGGCCTGATTCTCGGCGGTGAAGCGCTCGGTGAGTTTCGGAATTTGCTGCTCGAGCTGGGTCAGCCGCTCTTGCGTGGACTTGAGCCGTTTCCCGACGGTGTCGATGTACTCCGACTCTTCCTTGATGCGATGGATGTTCTGCTCGGCGCGCTCAGTCATCCCGACGAGTTCCTCAAGCGCCCCGTCGTACTCGTCGATGCGGTTGCCGATGCTGTCGATGCGCTCGGCGCGGCCTTGCAGCTCCTCCTCGGCCGACTGGATGCGCTTGAGAACCTCGCGCGCCGCCTTCTGATTGACCTCGATCTCGATCGCCATATCCTTCAACGCGGTAACTTTTTCCTCGACCATGGCGTCGAGCTCCTGTTGTACCCGCGTTGCGTATCGCTTGACCTTCTCAAGCGAGCGATTGTTTTGGTCGAGTCGGCGGTACACCGCGAGTATTAGTACCACCAGTACCAATACGATCACGTTTCCCGAGAATATCATGCTTTCCCTCTCCCAGCATCTGAGTTCTCTACAGTATATAGCAAAACCGCTACGACTGCATACGAATAATCAACGTGTTTTCGACACGGTGTTCTCGAGAACCCAATCGCGAAGCGTACTGAAGCGGGAGAATGTGAAAACGGCTTGGGAGTTCTTGACCGGTGTTCTGGAGAGGTGCGCGGCGTGCATCCCCGCGTTAACCGCACCGACCACGTCGTACTTATAACTATTGCCGACGTAGAGAATCTCCTCGGGCTTGCACCCCAGGCGGTACGCGAGTTGTTCGAACGGCTCGGGATTCGGCTTGAGGTAACCAACCTCCTCGCTGGAGAAAGCACAGTCCCAGTAGCCATCGAGCCCCAACAGGCCGAGCTTTCTTGTTACCGGAAAGTCGGAGGTAACGCCGATCTTGAGACCGGCCTCGCGAAACGATTCCACGGTCTCGATCACACCGCTGTAGATTGGAACGCGATCGATGATCGATTCCCATTCGGTATAGATCCGTTCGTTGATGAGCCGCGCCGCCTCGTCGGGTCGAATCGCGAGCTCGGCTCCGAGCATCTCGGCCTGAACGCGATAGAAATCATGGATCGGGCGTACGGTGCGAATTTTGTGCCGGACCTTGCCGAAGCGCCGCATGAGGCGCAGGTTTCGCAAAACAAAGCCGACTGATCGGAGGTACATCTCGCGGTTCGGGTATAGTGTGCCGTCGATATCGAAACCGACGGCTTTTAGCGCTAACAAACTAGATAACGTCCCCTCGATTGATTACCAACGTGAAAATGCCGGTTTGCGTCTGGGTTTGACCGCTCGGGAGCGGTTCAAATCGCCAACCGCGCACCTCTTCGCGCACCTTTTCGTTCACGCGAGTATAGCGCGACTGCTGTTGGAGAATCAAGGAGCCGGGGATCACGAAACCACGAGGATCAACATCGAATACCACCACAATGGTGGTAGTAGGAGGCACGTTGTTGTCGAAATCGGTTGCGCTAAACGACAGGTCTATGGTTGGTTCGCCGCGCCCGCTTATGCCGCGGATGGGCCCTTCCCCGTCACCGGTCTCGACCGGGTCGTCCTCGGCCTCGTCGCGGTCGTGTGCCGGCGCGGTATCGTTTCCGTCCTCCAACGCCGTCCGTCGCGCCTGCGCGACCGAGGACAGCACATCGCGCAGTTGCCGCTCGAACTCGGGATCGCGGTCGAGTCTGCGCGCGAGTTCCTCCGCGTCACGGTCGTCCATTCTGGTCTCGGGATCACGCGCGCCTTGTTCGGCGGTGGCCCAGTCGGGAAGATCGGGCGGGTCATCATCGCGCGCGGCGAGATCATCGAGATCGTGTTCGGGGCGGTCCGGCCGTCGGCGCTCGGCGGTTCTGTCTCCGCCCAGCAGATCTACGTCATCCGGCGGTGGCAACGGCTCGCGCGGTGCTTCCTCGGGAGCAGGCGCCGGGTCGGGTTCGGGCGTTGGGGCAGGCTCGCTCGGTTGCTCGGGAGCCGGCTCGGGCTCGGCCGGCGGCGACGGGGTGGGCTCAGGCTCGGCCGGCGGCGACGGGGTGGGCTCAGGCTCGGGGGCCGGCTCCGGGTCGGGCGCTGCGGGGTCGGGGTCGGCCTGCGAGAGTTCCTCGGGTGGTGCCTCATCGAGCT
>Ga0207421_10000603_pt1 | contig 46513 bp, 48 predicted proteins | sample SodLakKL_010_SED_4_FD_187542 | JGI IMG/M metagenome (GOLD analysis project Ga0207421, IMG submission 187542) | Alkaline sediment microbial communities from Lake Tanatar, Kulunda Steppe, Russia - 8KL_010_SED (SPAdes) (version 2) | ecosystem: Environmental > Aquatic > Non-marine Saline and...
GTCATTGCATCGTAGGTGTTGCCGCGGTACCGAACCCGGTACAGTGGTGGCTGGGCTGCGTACACGTAGCCCGCCTCGATCAGCGGCTTCATATGGCGGTACAGCAGCGTGAGCAGCAGGGTTCGGATGTGCGCGCCGTCGACGTCGGCGTCAGTCATGATGATGATCTTGTGGTACCGGGCTTCGTCGATATCGAACTCTTCGCCGATGCCCGCACCGATTGCGGTGATCAGCGCGCGAATCTCGGTGTTTTCGAGAATCCGATCCAAGCGGTGTTTCTCGACGTTGAGAATCTTACCCTTGATCGGGAGAATTGCCTGATTGTGCCGGTCGCGGCCCTGTTTGGCACTGCCGCCTGCGGAATCACCCTCGACGACGAACAGCTCGCTGTCGGCCGGATCGCGTGTTTGGCAGTCGGCGAGTTTGCCGGGCAGCGCGGTCGACTCAAGGGCACTTTTCCGGCGAGTCAGCTCTTCGGCCTTTTTGGCTGCTTTGCGGGCGCGGGCGGCCTCAGCGGCCTTGCTGACGACCGAACGGCCGGTTTCGGGGTTTTCTTCGAGATACGTTCGGAGATGCTGGTGGGTTGCACTCTCGACAATTCCCCGAACTTCGCTGTTGCCAAGTTTGGTTTTGGTTTGGCCCTCGAACTGTGGATCCGGGTGTTTCACCGAGATAACCGCAGTTAGGCCTTCCCTCACGTCTTCGCCTTTGAGGTTTTCGTCGAGATCGTCGGTCAGTCCGTGTTCGTTGGCGTAGTCGTTGACGACTCGTGTGAGTGCAGTCTTAAATCCGGTGAGGTGGGTACCGCCTTCACGGGTGTTGATGTTGTTGGCAAACGCGTGGACTGAGCCTTGGAGTTCGTCGGTCGCTTGGATGGCGATCTCAACTTGGATGTCGTCTTCTTCGTCTGCAAAGTAGATGACGTCCTCGTGGATCGGCGTTCGGGTTTCGTTAAGGTAGTCGACGAACTCTCGAATGCCGCCCTCATACAGGAACTGCTCGTGTTCGCCGGAGCGTTTGTCCTCGAGGACGATAGTGACCCCAGAGTTCAAAAAGGCAAGTTCGCGGAGTCGGTTGGCAAGCGTCGAGTAGGTGAAATCAGTCGTCTCGAAAATGTCGCCGTCGGGCCAAAACCGGATCGTCGTGCCTGTCTCTTCGTCGTCCATCGGTCGGACCCGCTCGAATGCGCCAGCTTCGGGTTCGCCGTGGTCGAACCGGTGTGCCCAAACATGACCGTCGCGTTTGACTTCGACTTCGAGGGATTTCGACAGCGCATTAACGACTGAGACGCCGACGCCGTGGAGGCCACCGGAGACCTGGTAGGATTTGTTGTCGAACTTCCCGCCGGCGTGCAGCACGGTCATAATGACTTCGAGTGCGGGTCGGTCGTACTGCTCGTGGGTGTCGACCGGGATTCCGCGGCCGTCGTCGGAGACTGAGACCGAACCGTCATCGTGAATTGTCACGTCGATCTGGTCACAGTGGCCAGCCAGTGCCTCGTCGATAGAGTTGTCGACGACTTCGTAGACGAGATGGTGGAGGCCGCGGCCATCCGTCGAGCCGATATACATCGCCGGCCGTTTGCGGACGGCTTCAAGCCCTTCGAGGACCTGAATCTGTCCGGCCCCGTATTCGTTTTCGCCTGACATAGAACTTAGTCAGTGTAGTCGTTCGGCCGGCATAAAGCCCTCGCACGCGCGGGCGTAACAACTGTAAATTGGTTTGTATTGTGTGTTACGGAATCACACAGCAGTTCCAGTCACGGCCGGCTCGGGGTGTTTGGGTTGCCGTCCCGAACAGGTTTTAATGCCCGCAGAGATTCCATTCTGTATAGAATGACGTCATTCCAGGCAGAACTCGGTGCTGACGAGGGGATTGCCGAAGAGTTGGCCAAAGGCCAACGCGAGATCTCTATCGCCGAGTTCTTCGAGAAAAACAAGCATATGCTCGGCTTCGATTCGGGCGCACGTGGGTTGGTGACGGCGGTCAAAGAGGCCGTCGACAACGCTCTCGATGCGACCGAAGAAGCCGGTTTTCGGCCCGACATCTACGTCGAGATCGCAGAAGTCGGCGACTACTACCGACTGATTATCGAAGACAACGGCCCCGGTATCACCAAAGAACAGCTCCCGAAAGTGTTCGGGAAACTGCTGTATGGCTCGCGGTTTCACGCCCGCGAACAGAGCCGTGGTCAACAGGGGATCGGCATCTCGGCGGCCGTGCTCTATTCGCAACTCACCAGTGGGAAGCCTGCCAAAATCACGAGCCGAACCCAAGAAGCAGACAAGGCGGAGTACTTCGAGCTGATTATTGATACTGATACGAACGAGCCCGAAATTCGTGACTCGAAATCAACCACATGGGACCGGACCCACGGCACGCGAATCGAATTGGAGATGGAGGCAAACATGCGGGCACGCCAGCAGCTTCACGACTACATCAAACACACTGCGGTCGTCAACCCGCATGCCCGCATCGAACTCCGCGAACCGGGCCTAGACGCACCCCTGAAGTTCGAACGCGGAACCGACCAACTGCCTGCCGAAACCAGTGAGATCCGCCCGCACCCCCACGGAGTCGAACTCGGTACACTATTGAAGATGCTGGCAGCGACTGAATCCTACTCGATTTCGGGCTTTCTCCAAGAGGAATTCACCCGCGTCGGCAAAAAGACCGCCAGCAAGGTCATCGACAACTTCCGAGACCGCCACTACGGTCGCGAACTCTCCTGGCCGACACCCACACTCAACGTCGACCTCTCGGCGGCTGTCACCGCGGCGGTTTCGAACAAAGGTGCTGACGCAACCGAATCGTTCGCCGGCGAGATTGATTCCGTGCTGACGAGCCGCGAACGAACCGCCCACTCCGAGCTGGTCGAGATCGTCGACAACATCGCTGACAGTGTTGAGGATGAGACGGGCCGCACCTTTGGCTCGACCGTCAGACAAAACACAGTCGAAGCCGTCTGGGCTGATCTCACCGCCTTCGAACTCGACGAAGAAGATGAGATCGACCGGCTCACACCCGCAATCTACGCGCTGGTCGACGAGGCTACCAGCACCCGAAAGGACGACGCGACCGTCCAGGCACTGGCCGAACGGATTGCACGCCGGGTTGCCAATCTGGACGGCTCGACGTTCCGAATCACGCACAAGCAACTCCAGACGTTGGTCGATGACGCCGCGGATGCAACCGTCGAGTACGACGACGTGACTATCGGCGAGACGGCGCGAAAAAACATCGTCGACGCCCTCTGGAAGACCGCCCGAACCGTTCCGGACGACCCACCGAAGGTCCGCGAAATCGCCGACAGCCGCGATACTGCCAGTGAGTTGCTGGAGGCAATGCGCGAGACGAACATTCTCGCCCCACCTACCGATTGTCTGTCGCCGATCACCGCCGAACTCGTTGAGGCCGGGCTCCGAAAGGAGTATGAGGCCGACTTTTATGCTGCAGCCACACGCGATGCGGATGTCCACGGCGGCGACCCGTTCATCGTCGAAGCCGGGATTGCGTACGGGGGTGAACTGAAAGCCGAAGGCAGCGTCGACCTCCTGCGATTCGCCAACCGTGTCCCGCTAGTCTACCAGCAGGGTGCGTGTGCGATCACCGATGTCGTCAAGTCAATCGGCTGGCGAAACTACCGACTTGACCAACCCGGCGGCAGCGGGATTCCGAACGGTCCTGCGGTCCTCATGGTCCACGTCGCCTCAACGAACGTCCCCTTCACGAGCGAATCGAAGGACGCGCTCGCCAACATTCCGGCCATCGAAGACGAAATCGAGTTGGCGATCCGTGAGGCTGCCCGCGAACTCAAATCTTACCTCAACAAACGGCGCTCACTGCAGAAGCGACAGGAAAAACAGGACGTCCTGAGTCGGATTCTCCCCGAAATGGCCGACAAGGTCGCCGAGGTAACCGGTCGAGAGCGGCCCAACATCGAGGGGGCGATGGGTCGGATTATGAACAACCTCTGTATCGACCGCGAGATCAAAAACGGAACCGTCACGCTGACCGTCGAAAACTACTCAGATCGCAGCGAGACACCGGAGATCACCGAAATCGTCAGCATCGAGCCACAGGATCTCAACGGTGATGCGAGTGTGGTTGATCTCGACGGCGAGTGGTACATCCAGTGGTCGCCAGCCGTTTCGGCCGGTGAGGAAGCCGAACTCAGCTATTCAATCGCGGATGGAGCTGACTTCGATATCACCGTCGACGGAATCGAAGACGAGAAACTAACCCTGAACGCCTAATCCAATGAGCACACAAACCGACGAACAACGAGCCAGAGAACAGCTCATCGACCTTGCGGCGGAGTTTTACGACCAGTTTGCCGGCGGCCAGATCCCCGAGATGACGCTGCCGACCCGAACGAAAAGCAACATCGAGTACGACAAAGATTCGGGAGTGTGGGTGTACGGTGATCGCACCTCCTCGCGGTCGGCCAACTCCGTCCGTGGAGCGCGGAAGCTCCTCAAGGCGGTCTATACTATCGAGTTTCTGGCCAACCAACTCGATGAGGATCGCTCGTCGACGCTGCGTGAGTTGTACTACCTTTCGGAATCGTGGGACAACAAGGAGGCCCACTTCTCGGACCAAGACGAGTCCAACCAGTTGATCGAAGATTTGGAGATCGTCTCGCATGTCACCCGTGAGGATTTCCACATGCGACCCGAGGAGTCGGGTGCGACACTGATGGGCCCACTCCTGCTCCGCGAACAGACCCGCCGCGGCGAGCGTGAAATCCACTGTCAAAAGGACGTGGGCGAAGGTGGCTATCAGATCCCGAACAATCCCGACACCATCGAATTTCTCGACGCTGACATCGATTTCGTCCTCTGTGTCGAGACCGGCGGGATGCGTGATCGACTCATTGAAAACGGGTTCGACGAGCAGTACAACTGCCTGGTGGTCCACCTGAAGGGCCAGCCGGCTCGCGCAACCCGGCGGATCATCAAACGACTCCATGATGAACTCGATTTGCCCGTCACGGTCTTTTGTGACGGCGATCCGTGGTCCTACCGGATCTATGGTTCGGTCGCCTACGGGTCGATTAAATCCGCCCATCTTTCGGAGTATCTGGCAACACCTGAAGCAGAATACATCGGAATCCAGCCCAGCGACATCGTCGAGTACGATCTACCGACCGATCCGCTGGCGGATTCGGATATCAACGCCCTCGAATCCGAGTTGACCGATCCGCGCTACCAGACGGAGTACTGGACCGAACAGATCGAACTCCAGCTCGAAATCGGCAAGAAGGCCGAACAGCAGGCGCTTGCTGCTCGTGGGCTTGATTTCGTCACCGAGACGTATCTACCTGAACGGCTTGATGCGATGGACGTAATCTGACCGCTGTCATACAGGCTCCGACACATATTAACTTCGGACGCTCGTCGGTCCACCTACCAACTATGGCTGCAGGACCGACGTTTGGCGACGAACTCGACGCCCAAACCGAGACGTATCTGAACCGTTTGACAGACTGTGTCGCGCTACTCCCCGAGATTCTCGACGAGTATGCCACCGACGGCGACTACGAGTCGACGTTTGAGGAGATTGCGGAGATCGAAAGCGAGTGTGATCGGCTCAACCGAGAGATCAACGGGACGATCACTAACGCGGGCCCCGACGAAATCGGCCTGCTCAACAGTCGTGTGCATTTCAACGCCTCAGAGCTGATCAGTTTCTACGGCACCTTAGACGTAATCGCCAACCATACCGAACGCATCGCCCAAGAACTGTTGATGATGCGGCCGCCCCACGACAACGCCTGTTATGAGGGGCTCCACGAGATGGGCTATGAGATCGAAAACGGACTGGATGCCCTTGAGTCGGTCGTCGTCGACTTCGTCCACGCCATGAGCCGCACAGACGAGTCGACCGATCTCACCGAGGATATCGAAACCGTCCGTGCAATGGAGTCTGCGTGTGATGAGATCCGCAACGAGGTGATTTCGACAGCGTTTGCCGACGATGAGATCGACCACCCGTTGCTGTACCGAGAGTTTGCGATCCTGTTCGACGAACTCGCCAATACGATGGAAGACATCACCGATCAAGTCATCATCATTGCTAGCAACGAACCAGGAATTACGACTGAGCCGAAGCCCGACCAGTAGCCAGTTGCAAACCGCGGAGTAGGCGTCGACTACTGCAGTTATTTGGGTGCGGTCACCGGCGGCGAGTCACGGTTCGCCGAATGGGTTCTGCCGCCCATCGTTTCGAAATCGAAGTTATCGAACTCCGAGGGAATCAGTCCCTCGGCAGCATACACGTACAGTGCCGTTTTCGCGATTCCTTGGACGGTTTGGCCGATGAGATACACACAGATTGTGAGTCCAACCCCTCCGAGAATAACGGTGCTGGTGCCGACCGCCGGCAGGATCATAAACAACAACCCGCCGACAGCGACGACCAGCGCCATGCCGACAACCCAGAGTGCGAACTGAATCAGCCCGATCCCGAGCGTCGACGAAAACGTCTCGCCCCACGTCTCCCGGAAGGTTCCGGCACTTTTCGAAAACATCTCGCTGACTGAGACATCTTCGAAAACGATCACGGGGATGACAAAGAACGTCGTGATTGTCCAGCCGAGCGCGAAGAAGCCGGCGATAATCCGCGAGAGCGCGGAATCCGAGCGCTCCAGCGAGCGCAACAGGACACCGACGACTGCCGAGATCACCGACCAGACGGCCAGCTCGGTCTTTTTGTTCCAAGCGGCAGCGATGCCGCCACGGAGCGTGGGGTTCCGGTTGTGAAAGGCATCCTCAACCGACGAAACCAGCGCGGCGGTGAAAAACGAGGCAACAAACGTTGTCACGAAATACAGGCCGAACAGCGCGACATACTCAAGGCCCCCGCCGAGCACTCCACCGACGAAAACTGTGAGATACAGTACTACCCCGAACAGCAGCGTAGCGAGTCCACTGATCAGTGGAAACAGCACAAGGTCAGGGTGGTTCCGGAGCACTGCCAGACTATCACGGGTGAGTATCAGCCCGGTTTTGAATCGCTGGAGGACGCGCATAGCCCAACATCAGATGTGTCACTGATAAGTATATGGGCAATACTTTTGTGTTGGTTCTCGGTCAGTGCCGCGTCGTCGACACCGGAGAACTCAGACAGCGATGAGGATGACTGTGATCCCGACAACTGCAGTTAGCACGACCCACAGCAACGGCTGATCGAAACGCACAGGAAGTCGTTCGTGGCCGAACTGGTAGACGACGTAGACGACAAGCGGCGATAGCCGAAGAAGCACCGAGGCCTCGACAGCCAAGACGTATTCGAGAATCAGCGTGACGGCGACCGTACAGCCGGCAACCGCTGCCGCGACAGTCAGATCAGTCTGCGCATCGTCGAGATCCATTGGCCTCTCTCACCAGCGTTGAAATATAAAAATGGCTGTCGGTAGTCGTCGCCTTAAGCTTCGTCTTCGATCTCTTCGGCGAGTTCGTCGGCGTCGATCTCGACGTCGTCGAGGTCGACATCCTCAAGTGCTTCTTCGACATCGCCGCCGCCGAGGCCACCGAGTCCGCCCATGCCGCCGAACATGCCGCCGCCAGCACCGTCGAGGATCTCCTGGACGACGAGTCGGTCGACACCCGTTTTCGAGATGATCTCTTGGGCAATCTGGCCTTTGGACATCATCCACTGCTGGTTCATCGTCAGCTGTGGAGTCGATTCGATGTAGAGCGTCACTTTCTCGACTGTCTGGGTTTCGAACTCAGGCTCGCTGTCCTCGTCGTCCTCATCTGAGTCGACAGGGACTTCCTCTTCGACCTCGTCGGTCTCGATCCAAAGCGGCGGAGCGTGCTGGAGGTACATGCCGAGAATGCCTTCGGCTTTGCCCTCATCGTCGTCGACTTCTTCGAGGACTTCGTACTCGTATTCGAGTTCCTCGCCGGCCAGCGGGTGGTTGAAGTTGACGCGTGCGCGCCCGCCGATGATCGTCTCGATGTGGCCCTGCTGATTGTCGATGCGGACGTTTGCACCGGGGTAGCGGTCGTCCTCGTCGATTTTGTCGGCGCTGATCGTTCGGACCTGATCGGGGTCGTACTCGCCGAAGGCCTCTTCGGGCGAGACGATAACTGCTCCCTCGTCGCCAACCTCGCTGCCGACGAGTGCGTCGTCGACCGACTCGAAAACGTGGCCTTCGCCGATGATGATCGTCCGTGGAGAGAACTCGTGTTGGTCGGTGTCGATGCCAGCCTCTTCGGCGACGTCGAGAATCGTCGTGTCGACAACGTCGTCCGCATCAGTCGTTCGGAGGGTGTAGTCGAGTTTGACGAAGTTACCGTGCGTGAACCCCTCGTCTTCGGTTGCCGATTCATCCGCAGCAGACTCATCAGCCGCGGCACTGTCGGCCTCGGCCTGTTCATCACTCATACTCCGACCAACTGGTGAGACACCCTTAAGAAGCACGGTTCGCGGCGGCCGAGCCACAGACTCTTTTTGATCGGGAGCCACGGCCTAGTATGTACGAAGTCGAACTCAAAGTTCGGGCCGACCACCCGACGGTCCGCGAGCGACTCGACGAACTGGGTGCAGACCACGTTGAGAGCCGTCGACAGGTCGATACCTACTACAACGCACCGCATCGGGTGTTCGCCGAAACCGACGAAGCACTTCGGATTCGACGCGAGGAGCCAGCCGACGGTGCGGCCGTCACCAAGCTCACCTATAAGGGGCCGCTGGTCGAACGCGAATCGAAAACCCGCGAGGAACACGAAACCGTCGTCGCAGACGATGACGCGCTTGCTGGCATCCTTGATGGACTGGGCTTCGAGCCAGCCGCCACGGTTGAAAAGGATCGGGTGTTCTACGCGCTGGAGGGGTATACGATTACACTCGACAGCGTCGCTGGGCTCGGAGAGTTCATCGAGATTGAACAGGAAGCCGATGAATCCGAACTCGAAGCCGTCCGAGAGGGCGCAGTCGGGCTGCTTTCGAAGGTAGGACTTGAGGCTGACGAGCAGATCCGGACCTCATATCTCGGACTGTTGCTCGCTGTCGAGGGTTGATATGCTTCGTAGTTATTTTATGTCCACCATAGGTTTCCGCAAGTTATAGCATGTGTGCCTCCGAAGGGCCGGATATGAGTCGGAATATTCAGGTTAGCGAACTCGACCGCAGTGCAGTCGAAGACCAGTCGGTCGAGATCGTCGAACGGAAGGGGATCGGGCATCCGGATTCGATCAGCGACGGTATTGCCGAAAGCGTCTCTCGGGCACTCTCACAGCTGTATCTGGATCGCGTCGGCAAAGTGCTCCACTACAACACCGACGAAACCCAACTGGTGGCGGGGCGGGCGGCTCCCGCATTCGGTGGCGGTGAGGTCGTCGAGCCGATCTATATTTTGATCGTCGGCCGCGCGACCAAGGAGTACGACGGCCAACAGCTGCCCGTCGACTCGACGGCGCTCGCGGCGGCTCGGGAGTATCTCGCCGAGAAGATCCCCGAACTGGAGTACGGCACTGACGTCATTGTCGACGTCAAACTTGGCGAAGGATCTGGCGACCTCCAGGAAGTCTTCGGCGAGGATGGCGCGACCGTCCCGATGGCCAACGACACCTCTTTCGGTGTCGGCCACGCACCGCTTACGGAAACCGAACAGATCGTCCACACGGCCGAACAGGAACTCAACACGACCTACGTCGCCGAGAACCCAGAGTTGGGACCGGACGTCAAAATCATGGGCAAACGTGAGGGCGACCACATCAACATCACCGTTGCCGCCGCGATGGTCGACAGCTACATCGAGGATATTGAGGCCTACGCAGATGCGGTCGACCGCGTTGAGGCATACGTCACCGAGCTTGCCGAAGAGATCACCGACCGCGAAGTCAGCGTCGACGTCAACACCGCTGACGATCTCGACGAAGGCTCGATCTATCTCACTGTCACCGGCACCTCGGCCGAACAGGGTGACGACGGTTCGGTCGGTCGTGGCAACCGGGCAAACGGCCTGATCACGCCAAACCGACCGATGAGCATGGAGGCGACCTCCGGGAAGAATCCGGTCAACCACATCGGCAAAATCTACAACCTGCTTTCGACCGAGATTGCCGAATCCGTGGTGGCGGAGGTCGACGGCATTCGTGATCTCCAAGTTCGGTTGTTGAGTCAGATCGGCAAACCAATCGACCAGCCGCACGTCGCCGACGCACAGGTCGTCACCGACGACGGCGTCGAGCTTGCGGACGTGGACGCCGAGATTCGAACGATCGTCGACCGCGAGTTGGCCGACGTGACCGACATCACCCGGCAGGTTATCGACGGCGATCTGTCGACATTTTAGATAGATAGCACGAAGAGATATTCTTTTAGCGATTGGTCCGTCTATTCAGATAGATGCAGCGTCGTTTCAGTGCGGGAGCGATCGCCGGCCTCGGTGTTGCGACCGCGTCGTTGACGCTCTGGTTTATTATCACCAGCGAGACGACAAGCGAACTCGTGTTTCTGACCGAGGCGGTCGTCCCGCTGTTGTTTTCGGCACTACTGGTCGGTGCGAGCTACTGGGCGTGGGCCGACCGTACGCCCGACACCGAGATGTTTCGGCTGATGTTGTGGTGTCTGGCCGGGAGTGCGTTTCTCGGTGGGTTCGAATTCCTGAGTCTGTACTCGCAGTTCGATGAGGGTGCTGTCGTCCACCGGACGCTACAGACGCTGAACGCTGGCGTCGCCCGCGGTGCGGTTATCGGGCTGGCGTTCGGCTTTTATGATGTTGAGCGTCGACGGACCAGACGCCGCGAACAGGAGCTCGAACGGCAGGTCGAGCGGCTCGAAGAGTTCGCCAGCATCGTCTCACACGATCTCAGAAGCCCGCTCACTGTCGCCAGAGGCCGAATCGAACTACTGAAAGCCAGCCACGACCTTGATGACGAACACGTCGACCAGATCGAGTTTGCCCACGAGCGAATGACCGAAATCATCGAGGACTCACTCGCGTTGGCTCGCGGTGGCCATGAGGTAACCGACCCCGAAACAATCGGCATCGACGAACTCGCCGAAACTGCTTGGCAGACCGCCGGCTCGGATCTCGCCGACTGCAGCATTGAGACGACCGCCACAGTCGAAGCCGACCGCCAGCGGCTCAAACGTCTGTTTGAAAACTTGTTTCGAAACAGTGTTGAACATGGCTTAGCGGTCGACACACCAACAGCCGACGAGCCAGATCCGGTCGACGACGCAGCCATGGCTCCCGAGATTATGATCACTGTCGGCGATTTAGACGATGGTGGTTTTTATGTCGAAGACGACGGCGTCGGCGTGCCGGAAGCCGACCGCGAGTCGATGTTCGAAGCCGGCGAGACTGCGAGCGGATCGGGTAGCGGACTCGGGTTGGCAATCGTCCGCCGGATCGCCCAAGCTCACGGCTGGGAGGTCACCCTTACAGCGTCGACGACTGGTGGTGCGCGCTTCGAGTTCCGGATCTGAACCCAAACCGATTTACTCGGCGGTCGACTCTGCGCAGGTGTGACACGTGTCTGTCTCATTGGGGCCGCCGATGTCGACCTCCAGTACGAACTGCTGTCCCGTGAGACCTCCAGAGCCGCGCTGTCGACCTACGAGCTCAGCCAGCCGTTCGAGAATTCGATTGGACTCGAAACGGTTAGTCTGGGTGCGGCTGTCTCGCTGTTAAACGATCTCAACTGGTATCTAGTCCGCTTTGTCGAGTACGCCCTTATCAAAGAACCCTCGATCAGCAAAACCGAGTGGCTGTCGCGAGCGTGTGCGACACAGGTCAGAGACCGCGAGCGACCACCCGAAGAGACTGACCAACTGCTCTGTGTGTTCGGCCTCGAAGACAACCGACTCGTCGAGCCGATGTACGTCACCCGCCTCACCGATTCAGTGCCGAGCTATGACCTCCGAGACGTCGACGAGACGGTCATCGTCCGCGTTGCCGAGGCCGAATTCAGCGGGTAACTGCCCGAGTAGTCTGTTTTACCAACATTTTTGGGTGATTCAAACAGGTAAACAAGATTTGGTGTTAGAACGTATATTGATTCGGCTTCGTACTAAATATTGCTAGCACCAAAACCCAGGTATCCCAAACATCCGTTGCACAAAATAACAATAACTTTATTATCTCTACAATACTCTTTCTTGTCAGAGTATGACACAGTCATCAAGTGGGGGAGGATGTGGAGGTTCCTACTGTCGACCAGCACCCGGCACAACCGGTCGACGGGTTGTTCGACAGCCAGCCTCGGGGGAGACAACCAGCAGCACAAGACTGATCGCTCGCTAGGAACTCGATGCAATCGTCACACCATCACAGCGGCTGTTTCCGACATCTCTTCGAACGGCTCGAAGACCCTGTCGTTAAGTTCGAACTCGTCGACGGCGAGCCGGTTATTCGAGATGCGAACGATGCCTTTCTCGATGTGTTCGGCTCACCGTCGACGCCCGTCGTCGACGAGCCACTCAACGAGTTAATCGTCCCGGCCGAAAAGCGACAGGAAGCCCAACAGTTCGACCAACGAACCGAAGCCGGTGAGTCGAACGCTGCTGTCGTCGAGCGAATGACCGAGGCGGGCGAACGGAAGTTCATGTACCGTGGCGTGCCGTACGACGACGACCACGGGTTTGCGATCTATTCGGATATTACCGACGAACTGCAACGAGAGCGGCATCTCGATGTCCTTCACCGCGTACTTCGGCACAATCTCCGAAACGATCTGACGATCATTTTGGGGATGGCAACCGAAATCGTCGACGCTACTGACGAGCCGGCGATCCAAGAGGCTGCAACCAAGATCAAAACAACGGCTAGCCAGCTCTCACAGCTCAGCGAGGAGGCAAAAACAATCCAGCAGGTTCTCGGTGAGGCTGTTGCTGTCCGACCGATAGACGTCAAGCCACTCGTCGAAGCTGTGAGGTACGACTGTCTACAGCGGTTCGACGATGCTGCAATCTCCACCGAGATCGACGGATCGCCAACGGTCCGTGCGAACGAAAAACTGCAAATTGTTCTCAGAAGCCTGCTCGACAACGCAATCCGACACAACGATTCAGCAACCCCAAAAGCGACAGTTTCGGCGACTGCGATCAGTTCGTCGACCGTCGAGATCACCGTCAGCGACAACGGTCCCGGAATCCCCCCAGTCGAACAGCAGATCATCACCGAAGACACACAGATCACCCCACTCAACCACGGTAGTGGCCTTGGACTGTGGCTCGTCAAATGGATCGTCAACGCCTACGGCGGCCGGATCACCATCGAAACGCCCACCAGCGGCGGAACCGTCGTTCGTCTCTATTTGAACGGCAAAAAAGCTGCCTAACGGACCTGATTGGCAGGTAGTCACTCCCTACTATCGATTCTGTCAGACAGTAGCTAAAAGAGTGCCTCGCTCTCGTCGAGCACGTGGGCCGGTCCACCAACCTCCCAGACGTCGGTTTCGATGCCGATCTCGGCAATTCGGCTTTCAACACGGTCGACGTACTCCTCGCGGGTGTTGACGTACACACTCGCACCCGTGTCAGTTGAGAAATAGACGTCGACGCCATCGTCGCGGAGTTCTCGGACTGCATTGAACACCGCAATCGTCTCGGGCTGCCAGTAGACCCAGCCCGCCGGGCCGGTTATCGTCGTGGCGGTCAGCGACAGCGAGTCGTGTTCGGCCAACTCGAAAACGCGCTCGAAAGAGGCTTCTCGGAGCGCATCGCGCATCTCGACGATCTGGCCCGGAATGTGGGCCATCCGCGCTTGGAACATGTGGCTTTCGGCGGCCTCTTTGTGGGCGGCTTCGGTCTCTTTGTACGCAGGCACGTGGGCGGCGACGATTTTGAGGTCGTCTTCAAGCTCGGATTCGAGTCGGTAGGAACGACAGTCTTCGTCGTTGAGTCCGGCATACAGGTGTGAAAACGCCCCCGTCACTGCGCGGGCGGCCGACGATGAGCCACGGCGGGCGACTGTTGAGACTTCAGGCAGACTCATATCGAGGCCAGCCGCCTCGACTAAGGCGAGTGCGGCAGCCGCAAACCCTGATGATGAGGAGCCAAAGCCGATATTCGAGGGAAAGGAGTTTTTGCTTTCGAACCGGACGGCGTGGTCGAAGTCCGCGAGCTCGCGGACGTGGTCGACGACCAACTCGATTCGCTCGGCGGCCCGCCCGTCGACCCGTTCGTCGTCAATGAGATAGAGATCGTCTTCTGGGCCGCCGTCTTCGAGCCACTCGACTGTCGTGGTCGTATTTGTGGGGGCGGTACAGACGCTGATCGAATCGTGGTACGGAAGCCGGAGTTCAGGGTCGCGCATGCCGTGGTATTTGACGAGTCCCTGAATCGGGTGGGCCCGTGCGGTTGCCTTCATGCTCATTGTCCGAACACTGTTTGGTCGCCGGTTAGTCGTTCCGGATTCTGTGGCGCAGGTGCCCCGACTGCTCGCATTGGGTCTCGACAAATTCGTCCGCACATCAACGACAGAACCGATAACAAGTATTTAGGGTGATGTGAGCGAACACCTGCGGTATGACCGAGTACACCGTCGAGTTCGTTGGCACTGGAGAGACGATTACGGTCTCCGACAAACAGACGATCCTCAAAGCCTGTCTGGAAGAAGGAATCGCCCACGAGTACTCCTGTCGGGTCGGCATGTGTCTGGCCTGTTCAGCCGAGATCGTCGAAGGCGAGGTCGCCCAGCCCGCCGCTCGCGGCTTTACGGAAAAAGAACGCGAGAACTATGCGCTGACGTGTATGGCTCGCGCCCAGTCGGATCTCAAACTCAAACGTGGCGTCTACCCGCCGAGTATCGAAGCCGACGAGTCGACAACTGAAGCGGCGCTGGCAGACGACGATTAAGAAACCAGCGCGGCAGGCGAGCCGACTACTGCGGCTCGAACCGGTGTTGGAACACTGTTGCGGAGTCATCCCACTCGAAGTTCCCACCGTGGGCTTTGACCATCCGTTCTTTGTAGGCTTCGAGATTCGGTGATCCCTCTCGTTGGGCATCCGCATCGGTCATCTCTCCGAGGGTAAGTTGTTCGATTCGGTCGACGACAAACGTCTGGCCGTCGATCTCGAACGTATCGCCTTCCTCGGCGTACGCCTGTCCGCGAGAGATTTGAGTCATATCGCCGGCAGCCACAGCCTGTTTGACGCGGTCGTTCGGCAGCAGTGTCGCAGGGTCGATCTCTGACATACCCTCCGTTAGGTCTGGAGTCTCAAAAATATAGGGCGTATCGCACCGACCGTCTCAACCCGCGGGATTCAAGAGTGTTGGGCAACCCCTCTCTATCAATGCGTCAGGACCACCTCATCTCCGCGAATCAACTGTCGCGGGCCGACATCGAGGCGGTGCTCGACCGGGCCGCCGAGATCGATGCCGACCCTGCGGCGTGGGCAACCGCTCACGAGCGGGCCGTTCTCGGGCTCTGTTTTTTCGAACCGAGCACCCGCACCAAAATGAGCTTCGAGACCGCGATCAAACGCCTCGGTGGCGCGACAACCGATATGGGTTCGGTCGAGTCCTCCTCGGTGAAAAAGGGAGAAAGCCTCGCCGATACTGTCCGCGTCGTCGAAGGCTACGCCGATGCGCTCGTGCTTCGACATCCCAGCGAGGGCGCAGCCAAGATGGCCTCGGAGTTCGTCGACGTCCCCGTGATCAATGCGGGCGACGGCGCGGGTCAACACCCCAGCCAGACCCTGCTCGATTTATACACTATCCGCGAAAACGTCGGCCTCGATGACCTCTCGATCGGGATCATGGGTGATCTCAAATACGGCCGGACGGTCCACTCGCTGGCCGAAGCGCTCACCAACTTCGATGTGCGCCAGCATTTCATCAGCCCCGAAAGCCTCCGACTCCCCCGCGGCGTCCGGTTCGATCTCCACCAGTCGGGTGCACAAGTGCGAGAACACACCGAACTCGACGGCGTACTCGGCGACCTCGATGTACTGTACGTCACGCGCATCCAGCGCGAGCGGTTCCCCGACGAAACCGAATACGAGAAAGTCGCTGGCGAGTACCAAATCGACGCCCAGACACTTCAGGCGGCTGCCGACAATCTCTCTGTTATGCATCCCCTACCGCGAGTCGACGAGGTCGATCCCGTCGTAGACAGCACTGACCATGCGACGTACTTCGAACAGGCCCACAACGGCGTTCCCGTAAGGATGGCCCTCCTTGATTACCTGCTGGAGGCCGACCAATGAGCGACGAAGAACTCCGCGTCTCGAAAATCCGAAACGGTACCGTAATCGACCACGTCTCGGGCGGCCACGCGCTCAACGTACTATCGATTCTCGGTATCGATGGCTCCGAGGGGTTGGGTGTCTCAGTTGGGATGAACGTCGCCAGCGACCGGCTCGGCCGCAAAGACGTGGTCAAAGTCGAGGACCGAGAGCTGAGCCAATCAGAAGTCGACGTTATTTCGTTGATTGCCCCCGAGGCGACAATCAATATTATTCGAGATTTCGAGGTCGTCCAGAAGAACCGTGTCGACCGGCCTGAGACCGTTATTGGGCTGCTTCAGTGTCCAAACCGCAACTGTATCACCAACAACAACGAACCGGTCGAAAGCAAGTTCCAGGTGGTCGACGAAGGCGTTCGGTGTGCCTACTGCGGGACGATTATTCGAGATTCGCTTGCCGAACACATCAACCCAGAGTAGCCTGCTGGAAAGAATTTTAACCCAGCCACCCGTTCGATTGTGTATGTCTACGAAAGCGAAACTGATCGCCGTCCTGCTCGTTGTCGTCCTCGCGTACGCCCTGTTTTCGGGCGATACTGAACCCGTCGAAGTCGAACTCGACGAGTAGCCCGGAGAACGAACACTTACACAGACGGCCAGCCAACGCTCGGATATGTACGGGGTAGTCACCCGAAACGTCCCTGAAACCGAGTGGCCGGAGTTCGATCGCGCTTTTTATGAAGTAAAAGATGTCACCGGTCGTCCAGCCGAGCCGATCGCCGGCGCAGTCAACATGATATCGTGTTTCGGTGACAACGCCGCGGCGGGCGACAATCCCGAGATGGTCCCCGTCGACCGCGAAGGCCGAGAGGCAACGCGTGATAGAACCTACTTCGATTGGGCCTACATCTGTCCAACCCACGACGCCTATCGCGAGGGACTGATTGAGATCGTCGAGGACTGCGCAGCCAGACACGATGATGTCCGGCTCGACGACGTTGGCTTTCCGCGCGAAGGCTACTGTCACTGCGAGCGGTGTGAACAGCGATTCGCCGACAGCACATTCGAGTCGTGGACAGCATGGCGCGCCGCAGTAATCACCGACTTTGTCGCCGAAGCCCGCGAGCGCGTCCCGGGACGGCTGTATCTCACCCTGTATCCGGACCCGTATCCGGGCCATCTCTACGAGCGAGCCGGCTTGGATCTCGACGCACTCAGTGAGTACGTCGACGAGTTCGTTGTTCCGCTGTATGATCTCGAGTATGGCACCACCTACTGGCTTGAAACCATCGCCCGCGGCTTTCGCAGCGCGTTAGGTGGTTCCTACGACCTCGATGGCCGGGAGCCGGAGACGCCCTTTTCAATCGAGCTGTACGCGGTCGACGTGGATGTCGACAACCTGATTCATGCCGCCGAAGTCGCCGATGCGTACGCTGTCGACGTACTGTTTGGCTACGATGCCGCCCAAGCTTCGGCAGCGATCCGCCGAAAAAACGCTGATGAGCGGGCTGGAAAGGAGTACGGCCCGGAGTAGCCGACGACTACCGAGGAAACGATCAACCGCCGTAGCTTATGAACCAAATAACGCCGATTCCAGCCAGAAAAATCAGCAGTGCAACGCCACCCAGTGCGAACATCAGCGTTAAGCCGGCTTCGCTGCCCGCGTCGTCGTCTGAGCTCATTGGAATCCATAGGCTTCCCACACACTTAGCTACCACGCCGACAGCCGATTAGTGGACTGTTCGGTCGTCGCTGAGATCGATATCTTCGTGAGGCTGATAGTTGCCGAACGTCGGCGTTGGTCCGTCGCCCGGCGCGGCCCAATCGACAGCGTTAGCGAGCACCTGCTGGACGGCCTCAGTGTGGTAGATTGGGTAGGTTTCGTGGCCCGGCCGAAAATAGAATATCCGGCCGTTGCCGCGGCGGTAACAACAGCCCGAGCGGAACACCTCACCGCCTTCGAACCACGAGGTAAAAACGAGCGTCTCCGGTGCGGGGACATCGAACCGCTCGCCGTACATTTCGGCCTCTTCGAGTTCGATGTATTCATCAATTCCTTCAGTGATGGGATGGCTCGGTTCGACAACCCAGAGACGCTCTCGTTCGGCGGCTTCGCGCCATTTCAGCGAACAGCTGGTGCCCATCAGTCGCTTAAATATCTTCGAGTAGTGTCCCGAGTGCAGGACGATGAGTCCCATTCCGTCAAGTACGTGCTCGTGGACGCGGTCGACGATCTCATCACGGACCTCCTCATGGGCGGCATGGCCCCACCAAGTCAGTACGTCAGTGTCAGCCAGCACTTGCTCGCTCAGGCCATGGTCTGGTTCGTCGAGTGTTGCAGTTTGGGTCTCGAAGCCAGCCTTGTCGAGCGAATCGGCGATGACGGTGTGGATACCATCAGGGTAGATCTCGGCGACGGTATCGCTCTCTCGTTCATGTCGGTACTCGTTCCAGACGGTGACTGTGGTCATACTTCACCAACGGTCTCGACATCCAAGAGTGGGTGTGTCGACGGCAGAGTACGTTTCGGCGCAGGTGGGCGAACGGTATCAAGAAACGACTGTCACTCACGGTGTACACACACACTTTAGGCCGACTTCACGTAGATAGCGACATCGTCATTGACGGTTGCTTTCGGACTCATGAAACCACGCTCATTCGTCGAGGTCAACGTGCTGTTGCCGATTTCCACCGAGGAAGACGCCACCAACACCTGCGAGGCCGTCGCCCCGTACCTCGTCGGTAAAGACTGCCGAGTGTTCGTGATCCACATCGTCAGAAAACCCAAACGCGAGGTCGACATCGACGAAACCCAACGCCGAGCCCAGCGGGTTTTCGAGCGAGCGACCGTCTGTTTCGAGGCTGTCGACATCCCCGTCACCGGCGAGGTGTGGTACGGCACCGACGTGAGCAAGACGATTATCGATGCCGCAACCGAGCACGCTGCGGATGCGATTATTCTCACCCCTCGCAAGAAATCCATCTGGCGCAGGCTGCTTTCGGAGAACATCGTCGGGAAACTCGCCAGAAACGTCGAACAACCACTGATCGTCATTCCGGCCGAAGTCATCGACTAACTCTTGTCCGTCCTAAGTAGTCACTGACTACTCGGTTTCGAGGCCTGCTTCGGCAAACGTCGACATCTCGTTGTGTGCTGTGCAGGCCGCCCGATAAACGCCGATAGCGAGCGCCGCGCCGGTGCCCTCTCCGAGTCGCATCCCGTAGTCGAAACAGGGTTCCAACCCCAGCGCATCCAGTTGGGCAGCATGCCCCGGTTCGACTGAGTCGTGGGAAGCAAGCAGGTAATCGGTCACCCGTGGGTTGAGTTCGGCCGCGACTAACGCGGCAGCTCCCGCGATGAAGCCGTCGACGACCACCGGAACTCGCTGGCTGGCAGCCGACAGTGTGAGCCCGACGAGCCCGGCGATTTCGAAGCCGCCAACCGACCGAAGCACCGAGATCGGATCGCTGGGGTCTGGATTGTTCGTCTCGATGGCCTGTTCGATTACGTCGACCTTTTGGGCTCTCGTTTCCACATCGATGCCGGTTCCGTGGCCGGTGACTGCTTCGACTGGACTGTCAGTAAGGAGTGCAGTAATCGCCGCACTGGCAGTGGTGTTCGCGATTCCCATCTCGCCGAGACCGACAACCCGCGCTTCGGGAGCCACGTCTGCGAGCACTGACTGACCGGCGCTGATTGCATCGAGTGCCTGCTGAGGTGTCATCGCCGGCCCCTGTACCATATTCGCTGTTCCCTTGTCGACTCGGTACCCCAAAACATCGGCTGGGATATCGCCGGCGACTCCCATGTCGACGACGATATTCTCGATTTCGTTGGCCTCACACAGCGCGTTAACTGCCGCACCGCGGTCGGCTAGGTTGGCGACCATCGCCGCAGTAATCGACTGAGGGTACGCACTGACACCCTCGGCTGCGACACCGTGATCAGCGGCCATCGTCACCACGACCGCCGGATCTACTGTCGGCCGAGAGGTTGATTGCATCGCAGCGAGGTCGCCAGCCATCGTCTCCAACCGACCGAGGCTACCCGGTGGTTTCGTCAACTGCAGCTGCCTGTCGCGTACTGCCTGCCGGGCGTCGTTGTCCAGCGGCGGAATCGTCACCTCGTGAGGCGGCGGCTGGTCGGAGCTACTCATGTACGAACCGGTTAGCCGTCGACTACTAAAAGACGCCCATTCCTTAATCGAACTCCGGGAGGTCCTCAGGGGGTTCGTACTCCGTTTCCCAGTCGATGTAGTCGTCTTTCAGGACGTCACAGACAACCTGTCCGAGTTCAGTTAGTCCAGCATTAATCGACGAGACGGTTCCCCACGAATCCAGTCCGGAGTGAATGTCGCGTTCCTTCCAGTCTGCTGGAATTCCCGGGGCGTGGTAGCCGACGCGTTCGGCAAACGAGTCCCAAAAGAAATCGAACCGCTCGACTAAGTTCAGGTCGACGACGATCTCGAAGACGTCTTCGTCCATATCGCTCTCACGGGCCCACTGGCCGAACGCCTCGTTCCACGCACCGTCGTGGAGAAACGCCTCCAGTTCTGCGCGTTTGTAATCAGTCTCGCCGACGATGTCTGCGTCGTCGTACTCGTTGGGGTCGATCTCGTTCAACTCGGGTGGCTCAGGTGGGTCGACCTGGAGGCTCATACACCCTGTAGAACCACGAAACGAATAAACATGGCTGGGTCGGCCGGCTATCACACACGGTTTTACGGTCGGAGCACCGACAGTAGTTATGAAACGGACGCGACGTACGGTGCTTGCAGGCCTCGGCGTCGGAATCAGTGGTCTTGCTGGCTGTGTGGCTCCGACCGACAGCGGTCGACAGCAGGCTGATTCGGTGTATACGCAGATGTATCGACAGGCCGTCGATTCGGTTGTCGACGTCCACGTAAGCGATGGGAACAGACAGGTGGGACAAGGCTCCGGATTCGTGGTTGAAGAGTATATCGTGACTAACCATCACGTCGTCGACGTCGGGCCGGATGTGACAGTCCAGTTTTCCGACCGACAGTGGGCCGAGGTCACTGTCGCCGGCAGCGATCCGCACAGCGATCTGGCCGTGCTCACGGTCGACGAGGACGTCGACATGCCAGATTCGCTGTCGTTCGTCGACCAAGCCCCACCGGTCGGCGAGGAGGTCGTCGCAATCGGCTCGCCGTTCGATCTCTCGGATTCGCTCACACAAGGTATTATCAGTGGTCGCAACCGGTCGGTTCCGGGCCCCGGCCCGTATCTCATCCCTGATACGATCCAGACAGACATTGCACTGAATCCCGGCAACAGCGGAGGACCAGTCGTCGACACGCAGGGGCAGGTTGTCGGGGTGGTGTTTGCCAATCAGGGCGAAACAGTCGGCTTTGCCATCTCGGCAGCACTGGCCCAACGAGTCGTCCCAGAACTCAACGAACACGGCAGCTACGAGCACGCTAAACTGGGGATTACGATGCAAGAGGTCGACCCAGCGCTGGCTGATGCGGCCGAGCTTTCGGAACCCGGTGGCTTGCTTGTTATCGAAGTCGACCCCGATGGGCCAGCCGATGGTGTGCTGGAACCGAGTATCTCGCCAGATGATGCCGAGGAACTCCCGGAATTCGACCCAGAGGAAGATAGGCCAACGGAGCCACCCGAAGAGCCGCCGGAGGAGCCCCCAGAGGAACCACCCGAGCCGCCTGAAGAACCTGAAATTCCAACCGGCGGGGACGTAATCGTCGACCTCGCCGGCGAGCCGGTCGACAGTTCGGACACCTTAGCAAGTATTCTCGCACTCGAAACCGCTCCGGGTGAGACGGTTTCGGTAGGAATCATTCGAGACGGCGACGAACAGACCGTTGAGGTAACACTCGGTTCACGATAACCCGCGGACGGAAGCCAGCAGTTACTCGTCAAACCCTTCGGAGAACGGATCCTCAGAGCCCAGTGTGTCGTCATCGCGTTTTGCGGGCCCAATATCGACCTCATCGGGCGACCGGCCGGCCGCATCGAGAATACCGTCCGAGACCTCGATTGGGCACTCGACACGAACCGCCAGTGCGATGGCGTCGCTGGGTCGTGCATCGAAGGCGAACGACTCGGGTTCGCCGTTGTCGTACCGCTCGGCGTCAATTTTTGCATAAAACGTGCCGTCGGCGAGATCGTCGATCCGCACACCGTCGACTGCGCCACCGAACTCTGTGACCATCTCAACCAGCAGGTCGTGTGTGAGCGGCCGTTCGAACGCTTCGCCGGAGAGTGCAAGCCGGATCGATTGGGCTTGGTCTGCAGTGATAAAAATTGGGAGATACTCATCGCGTGCTGTGAGGATGACCGCCGGGACGTTTTCGCCCTCCGGTCCAACGCCCATACCGATCCCCGTAACTGCCGCGGAGTGTGCCATACACTGTCTTGGGGAGGCGGCTATGAATAACTGTTCCCGCGGTCGACGGACAGTATTCGTCCAACGAGAGTAGACTTCCCTGCGAGATCTCCGGCTTTCGGTCGACCACGAACAGGCAACTTGGAGATGCAGACTCCGATACTGGTAAACGGGATGGCCCTCTAAGGCGGCCAATGAGCGAACCAGCGGACCGCCCAGCACCGCCGGTCGAACCCAGCGGCGAGGGGCGGGTGAGCGTTGTCGGGACTGCCCACGTCTCGGAAGCCAGCGTCGAGGAGGTCGAACGCCGGATAACCGAGGAGCAACCCGACATCGTCGCGGTTGAACTTGATGAGGGGCGATACCGCCAAATGCAGGGCGAAGAACCCGATGATCTCGACGCCAGCGATCTTTTGCAGGGTAATACGGTGTTTCAGTTCTTGGCCTACTGGATGCTGTCGTACGTCCAAACACGGATGGGCGACCAGTTCGATGTCGAACCCGGCGCGGATATGATGGCTGCAATCGACACCGCCGAACAACACGGCCATGGCGTCGCGCTCGTCGACCGGGATATCCAACAGACGATCCAACGCTTTTGGGCGCGGATGACGATCACAGAAAAGCTACAGATGGTTGGCGGCCTCGCCTTTGGTGTGACCGACAGCCGAGTGGTCGGAATTATGGTCGGCCTTATTGTCGGTCTACTGGCCGGCCCCGCACTCGCGCTCTTTGGCGGTAGTGTCGGCATAACCGAGACGGTGTACCTCCGAGCAGCCAGCGCGGCAATTCTCGGGCTGGCGACTGCGCTGATCGTCGAACAGCTTGCTGGCTTGGTGGTTGACGGCGATACCCGACTGGCAGCCACGCTCGGCAGTGGCCTCACTGTCGGCGTGGTTGGTGGCGGCATGCTGGGTATCGCAGATGGCCTGCTCGTCGGCTATCTCGGCGGCTTTAGCATCACGCTGATCGGGAGTCTCGCACTGGGACTCACCGGTGGGCTGGTGTTCGGCCTTCTCGCGGCGGCGTTGATCGGCCTCCGCGGACCGACTGAGCCTGAAGCCGGCGGTATCGATGAGTTGGATGTCGACGAGTTGACCGACGCTGATGTTGTGACCGTGATGATGGAGGAGTTCCGGCAGTTCAGCCCGGGTGGCGCAGAGGCACTGATTGATGAACGCGACGCTTACATCGCCCACCAGCTTGTGGGGCTCCGAAAGGCAGGCTACAACGTGTTAGCGGTCGTTGGGGCGGGTCATCGCCAAGGTATCGAGGGCTATCTCGCCAACCCCGAGACCCTGCCACCGATGGACTCGCTTGTCGGCGAGGAAAAAGGGAGTCGACTGCCGTGGGGAAAAATTATTGGCATCGTGCTCTCGGTCGCCTTCATTACGTTCTTTGTGCTGCTGGCGATGGCTGGCGTCCAAGACGGCTTCCTGCTCCGGCTGTTCGGCGCGTGGTTCCTGATCAACGCTGTTTTCGCTGCTGGCTTCGCTAAGCTCGCGGGTGCGCGTTGGTCGTCGGCTGGCGTCGGCGGAGCGGTCGCCTGGATGACGTCGATCAATCCGGCACTCGCTCCGGGCTGGTTTGCAGGCTACGCCGAGTTACGGCATCTGTCTGTCAATATCGGCGACATTTCGAAACTCAACGGACTGCTGTCGGATGAGACCAAACCACTCGGCGAAATCGTCTCCGAGATGTTCGAGGTGCCGATGTTCAAACTCATCATGATTGTCGCACTCACTAACATCGGCAGCATTATCGCCAGTATCCTGTTTGTGAGCTACATTCTCCCGCAGTTTGGCGCGGAGCTAGGTGGCGTCGATGGCATCTCACAACTCATGATCGAAGGTGCGCGTAACAGCGCCGAACTCATCTGGGGGACCGTGACATGAGTCTGGCCTACCGAATCGCGGGGTATGAGTTTAGCGACCACGAGGTGCGCGACCTGCTGGTGGCGTGGCTCGCACTGGGTGCGGCGTTTGCCATTTTCTTCGTTGGCGGCGGACCCAACATAACCGCGCTGATTGTAACGCCCTCTTTGGTCGTCATCAGCCTGCTCACTGCAGGCGTAGCGTTCCTCTTCCATGAGGTCGCCCACAAAGTCGTCGCCGTTCACTACGACCAGATCGCCGAGTTCCGTGCCGACTACAGTATGCTGTTTTTGGCGCTGATGACTGCCTTGCTCGGCTTTATTTTCGCCGCACCCGGTGCAGTCCACCACCGTGGGTATCTCACACCCGAAGAACACGGTCATATCGCCATCGCCGGCCCCGTCGTCAACCTGCTTTTGGCCGGCGTCTTCCTGCCGGTGTTTCTGCTGGGTGCGATTAGCGGAGTTGGCCTACTGGCCTCGCTGGGTCGGTTCGGGATCATCATCAACCTGTTTTTGGCCGCATTTAATCTGATTCCGTACGGCCCGCTCGACGGGAAAACGGTGATCTCGTGGAGCAAACTGGTCTGGTTTACGACCTTTTTCGGTAGTGTCATGCTGACAATTGGTGCGGTGCTCACATTGGGGTTGAGCTTCCAACTCTGAGCAGCGACAACCGAATCACCGTGTTTTTGTGCTCTTCGCGTCCCCGTTGAGACATGACTACCGAAGACTCCGACGAACTCACCTACGCCGATTCGGGCGTCGACATCGAAGCCAGCGAGGCCGCGACGGCTGCCCTGATCGGCGCAGTTGGCGAAAGCGACGGCGACTATGCGGGATTGCTCGACATCGGCGACCGGTATCTCGCACTCGCTACCGACGGCGTCGGCACCAAACTGCTGGTCGCCGAAGCCCTCGGCGATTACTCGACAATCGGCATCGACTGCATTGCGATGAACGTCAACGACCTCGTCGCCGCGGGAGTCCGACCCGTCGCCTTCGTCGACTATCTGGCAGTCGAAGAACCCGACGAAGGGTTTGCCGAGCAGGTCGGCGAGGGACTGGCTACAGGTGCCAACCAATCGGATATCGAGCTCATCGGCGGCGAAACTGCCGTGATGCCCGACGTCATCAAAGGCCTCGACCTCGCAGGAGCCTGTGCCGGGCTGGCGGCCAAAGACGCCCTCTTCGAGGGCGAAGCCAAGCCGGGCGATACGCTGGTTGGTTGGGAGTCCTCAGGGATTCACTCGAACGGCCTGACGCTCGCGCGAACCGCCGCGAGGAAAAACCACGAATACACCGATCCGTTCCCACATGAGGGCTACGAGACGGTCGGCGAGGCACTCTTAGAGCCAACCCGCATCTACACCCACCTGCTCGATCCACTGCGCGAGGCTGGTGTTCGCGGTGCGGCCCACATCACCGGCGGCGGCTGGACGAATCTCGAACGTCTCGGTGAGAATCGGTACATCGTTGAAGATCCGTTCGACGCCCAGCCGGTCTTCGAGTTCGTCCAGACGGAAGGCAACGTCTCGGATGCCGAAATGCACACCACGTTCAACATGGGGACTGGCTTTGTGGCCACCGTGGGCGATGAGTCTGCTGCCGAATCGTTGGCGGAGTCGACCGAGGGCCGCATAATCGGTCAGGTCGAAGACGGCGAGGGCGTCTCGATTCGCGGGCTCGAACTGTAATCTGTCGTCGACAGCGGTTTTCGCAGAAGAAACAGCGTGTCATAGACTGGTTCTCATCCATTTATTTTTCAGAATCTACCAACGACCGTGTGCAGGATCTAACGCGCAAATATATTGATCGGTTGGCCGAAACCACAGGGCGGTAATTCAGCTTCGGCTCGTTCTCGGTGTAATAGTAAGCGCTAGCTGAAGGCTCTAAGAATGGTTAGGATACCGTACGTCCTTCTACTAGTTCACCATCATCATTCCACTCACAGGGTAGTGGATGGGCTTCGGGTCCTACTTCCCGTCCCACCACAACTTCGTCAGAGATGGTTAGGATACTAAACTCGGCGGGAAATGTTGTATATTCGTTATATGTCCAACTTTTTGTTTCAGAAATTTTGTCGCCATTCTTTTTGATGATGAATTCCGCGTTGTATCTTCCGTACCGGTAATCTACATCGCCGTTAAACTCTATTTCTTTGCCCGCTTTGAGTTCTATCGTTTCAGAAACGAGAACTTCATCTGTTGTTTCATTTTCTATGTAAACGTCGATCATTACATCATCTTCCAGTGAATTAGACATTGATGGGGGCGTGCTTACCGGCGGACTCTCTTTCTCAAGGCAGAGGCGAGTCACATTTCCATCCGTCTCAACCTGTACTTTATAATAGGTGAGACTATCTTCAGGTGATTTAACATATGATTCTTCGATGTCCATCACATTGGGAATGACTACAGAATCATCGCTCTCATATTTTCCTTCCTCAAGAGCGACCATTGCTTCATTTTTTGCAGGAGATGGCAGTTCACCGATAGGAATAATTCGTTTCCCGCACTGTTCATAGCTGATTGTATTTTGTCCCTCGGTATTAGTGTTCATACTACCGTCGTTGCTCTCACCGTCGCCATTCTCGTTGTCAGTATTATCCAGACAGACTGTAATCCCGGTGGCGATTACAGTCATTCCCGTGAGCAAACTCCGTCTTTTCACTGTGCTACCATTTCAAGAAGGCTGGCAAGTGTTTTGTGATAGCTGGCTCTTTTGCAGCTCAGAATAGAGAACAACAACGTTCAATACGCAAATTTGCAGATCGGGTGGTTCAGTACTAATCCTTCGAAAAATTGATTTTGGGTTGTGGCATCCATGCTATAAGTGTAACATTGATCTCACCAACTTCTGGATAGATCTGACCGCTGCGTGCAAAATACAATCTCTGAGTCTTGCACGTGCGTCTACAACCTTTTTGAGATATGGTAGGAATGGACTGCTGAATAGAACACGTGTATCTTGCAGACGGTTTGATGGCATCTGTTGGACAGTAGAACAGGCTGTGCAAGACTGCGACCGCATATACAGCACTGACGCTATTCGAAGAAACACCGATTGAAGTCAGGAAAACCGTATTTTCGGGACTATTCGTCAGGCGTGTCAACTTGTCCAGAACGACCACGATTGAACGCTGCCCGTACCGAGTCGCTGGGATCAAGCGCGTCAAGTTCGCGCTCTACGTTCACGTCGGCGTACTCTTCGGCCCCCGCGGGAGTCTTTTTGAGAACGTTGACGTGGTACAGATACGAGAGTCGCACTAGCCATCTGGCGTGGTCGTAGTCGTCAGGATGCTGAATATAGGAGGTTGTCCATCCAGACTGGTTGAGGAGATGATGAACACCCGTATGTCCTTCCTCAATTAACACGTCGCGGAGTGCACGCAGGTACGCGATGTCAAGCATCCCCCACGAGTGAACGTGCCCGATTTCGCGTGGCCCAACGCGCCACTCTGTTCCTCCGAAGCGGTGTTCGCCGACAGTCACTCCCGGCCACCCGCCGACTTCGTCAATCAGCTGTTCGACGGTATTTTCGATTTCTTCACGGTTCGTGTTACTCACGCTATATACTGGCAACCAGCGGACTTAGCGTTTTCCGACACGTGGCGTCTTTGGAATAGCGACGAGAAGACCGGTAGTGAAGCCCGTTTAGAGAACGTGGTGACTGCTGATCCATTCTCTAAGTCTTGCATACTAGATGTATTATCTAATATATTCGTCATAATAGGCATTGATCGACACGCATGATATTGAGTGGGTGTGAAGTTGCCGATAGTACGCTGGTAGAAAACGAAACGAGAATCCGACGCGGTTAGCTTGACGACGGCGTCATGCTGATGTTGAGGCCTTTCTGGATAATCTGGGTGAAGGCCATCGAACACAGGAAGTACCAGACAATCCAGACCTCGATTGGTCCGAGAATCCCGGTCGTCCACGTCACATCGCCGGCAAACGGGATGACGAACGCCCCAAGGTTGTACTGGGCTTCCGCACCGCGGTAGCCGACCGCCCAGAACATCCAGAGGAACGCCGGGATGGTGAGGAACATAATCCAGACCATCGGGCGGAACTGCTCTTTGAACATGCCGAGCTGGTCGCCCATCATCTCCATCTGTTCTTCTTGGACCGCTTCCAGCGCGTCATCATCGTCGGAGGCTTTGGCCTCCTCGCGGCGCTCTTTGAGCGCCTCCATCTGTGCTTTGTACTGGCCCATTTTGTCCATATCCATCAGGGCAACGCGCAACAGCGTCGAGTACAGACCCGTGGCGACCGCAACAACCATAATAACGGCATAGAACGGGAGGACAGCCGTCACTGGCCCTAACACGAGGTCGACTGCGCCGCCGATCAGATCACGGGCCGGAGCCCAAGCGTAGCCTGCAAACATCAGCAGCGTTGCGACACCTGCTCCCTTGTCCCATTTCGTCCACGAGGAACTCTCGATTTCTTCTGGCGGGCTCTCTTCGGTGAGTCCTTCGCGGACACCTTCGGGGTCCTCGATTCGGAATCCGGATTCGCCGTCGACAAGCACACCCTTCTCGATCAGTCGACCCCACTGACCGCTGGTGATCGACTCCCGGACATCGGTCCATTTGACCTCGTTGTCGTTCGCACTGTCGAGGACAGTCTGAATCGCCGATTTCATCTCGGCGTCCGACCTGACCATCGACCGGACTTTGCGTTCGATCCTGCTCATTAGAAGGCGGTAGGCAACCAGCCGTTAAGAAGGTTGTACTCTCGGTCGCCAGTGCCGTGTATGGTGGTCGCTCAGTCGTCGCTTGGGTCTTCGCCGATGACCTCGCTGATCCGCTCGAAGACTTCGTCTGGGTGGGCTTCGCCGTCGACTTCGACGAGATCGCCCGTCTCGCGATAGTGTTCGATTACTGGTTCGGTGTTGTCGTAGTAGACATCAAGCCGGTCGGTGACGACCTCCTCGGTGTCGTCGTCGCGCTGGACGAGTCGGTCGGCAATCTCCTCGTCATCAGGCATGTTGAACTCGATGTGGTAGATGTCACCCGTCTCTGGGTCCATTCGTCGACCGGTGAGTCGTCGGACGAGTTCGTCTTCGCCGACATCGAGGAAAATCGCGGCGCTGAGATCAGTCTGCTCGGAGAGATATTCGGCCTGCGAGAGGTTCCGCGGATAGCCGTCGAGAACGAACCCATCAGCATCGGCGAGTGCGGCGTCGACGATCTCGTTGACCAGCCCATCGGGAACGAGTTCGCCAGCATCCATATACTCGCGTGGCGTGCCGTACTCGGTTTCCATATCCTTGTTCGCCCGCAGGGCGTCACCCGTTGTGATGTGTTCGAGACCGTAGGCGTCGGCCAACCGCTTGCTTTGGGTTCCTTTTCCCGCGCCGGGCGCACCGAGCAGTAGAATTCGATTGCTCATACACTGTCAGTCTGTGGCCGAGGTTAAATGCTTGAAGATACTGCTGCGAGCCACCGAAGTCGACACCGGATTTTAGTAGTCGGTCACAAACTACCCGGTATGGACCTCACTGCGTTCGTCGATAATCTCGTTTATGAACCGACGCAAACCGACTCGCCCGGCCTCGATCTGACTGTCGACTCGATCAGCCGACTCAGCGGGTCGGGGCGCGTTGATTTCGGCGGTGGTGAACTCGGCGACGCCGAGACCGAACCAGTCGATACTGAAAAACGCGACCCGGATGACGACTACGGCTGGTGGAACCTCACCGAGGGCGTCTATCTCGTCGAGTACAACGAGACGCTGGTGGCTCCCGAAGACGTACGGTTCGTCCTGCAGACCCGACGCGAGGTCCGGACACGCGGAGCGTTCCACCCAACCGTCCACCTTACGGACGGCCAATCGGTGGGACCGGTTCCGCTCACCGTTAGCGAGGGTGGGATCAAAATCAAAGAAAATGCTCGGCTGTCGACGTTGCTGTCTGGTTGAGAGAGCGGGCAGAGAGCACCGGCTCTTATAAGTAAACGGGGCCTACTGCGGCCATGACCAGATTCGACGCCGAAACGCCTGCCGACCGTCGACAGCTGTTTGCCGACGCGATCGGTGCTCATCGCCAGCGCGGTAGTGAGTTTCTAACCGTCGAGCCGGAGGACCTCCCACCCGAGGCCGAAGACGAACTCGTCCCGTGGATTCAGTTTTCCGAGACCACGGTGTCGATGGACTGCACGGACGCAGAACTCGACCGACTCAAAGAACTCCTCGGTTCGTACCCCGATTTCCGGGTCGAGAATTTAGTGAGCCCCGAGGAGGCCGATGGAACCCACGCCCAGATCACCGCGCGGTCGGATGCCAATCGACTGGCAATGTTTATCGACGAAGCGTTTCAGTCGGTGTATGGCTACGAGTCGACGTACAAAGCGTGGGTTGTCGGCGTATAAGCTGTGTTGAGCGGGAAGGGGAATCGGTGGTGTTCTTGTCGACCAGTCGCTGAGTGCGTGTATGGACCTGCCACCGGTCGGACTCGGGACGATGGCCATCGAGAACCACGAGACGATCACGACAGCGATTGATCTCGGCTACCGACATCTCGATACGGCCCAAATCTATGACAATGAGGGAGTCGTCGGCAACGCGATTGCTGCGAGTGGTGTCGACCGTGAGGTGCTCACTGTTGCAACAAAAGTCTGGGCAGATAGCCTCAGTACCGACGATATCGTCTCAACGACAGAGACAAGTATGGACCAACTCGGCGTTGATCGAGTTGATCTCCTCTATATCCATCGTCCGATCGATACCTACGATCCACAAGAGACACTGGCAGCGTTCGACCGACTCTACAAATCGGGGACAATCGGCGGCGTTGGACTGAGTAACTTCACTGTCGACCAACTTGAGGTCGCACAGAGAGAACTTTCGGCACCCATTGCCGCCCACCAAGTCGAGTTTCATCCGTTCTGGTGGTCGGCGGATCTACTAGAACACGCCCAAACGTCTGAGTATCCTCTCGTCGCGTACTCGCCACTTGCGGGCGGGACGGTACAAGAGAGTGAGACGATCGTCGACATCGCAGCCGCCCACGAGACGACACCCGAAGCGGTCACACTCGCGTGGTTGCTCTCGAAGCCGACCGTGGTGACGATTCCGAAAGCCAGCACCCGGCAACATCTCGAAGCGAATCTGCAGGCACGAGCGGTGACACTGACTGACGACGAGTGTCGACGGATCGACGAGATTGACCGAACGCTCGAACTGTATCCGGAGTAGTCGCCGACTACTTATGTATCGGGTTGCTCCTGCAGTGCTCGCCGCTGGATTTTGCCGGTCGTGGTCGTCGGCAGGTTGTCGACGAATTCGATCTGTCGAGGATACTCATAGTCGGCCAGCTGCTTGCGGACCGTTGCTGTGAGTTCTCGTTCGAGTTCGGCCGATCCGTCGACGCCAGCAGCCGGCTGGACGAACGCTTTGATCGCCTCGCCGCGGAGGTCGTCGGGGACGCCGATGACGCCGGCCTGCTCGACGGCCGGATGCGCCAAAAGAACGCGTTCGATCTCCATCGGCCCAACGCGGTAGCCGCTGGTGAGAATCACATCGTCGGCTCGCGAGACGAACCATAGATACCCCTCGTTGTCACGCCGAGCAATATCGCCCGTCAGAAACCACCCGTTGAGCTCCGTTTGTGCGGTTTTGTCGGGACGCTTCCAGTATTCAGTGAAAAACACGCGACGGTCGCCCGGTCTGACCGCAATCTCGCCAGCCTCGCCACGTGGGAGTGGATCTGAGGGGTCGGGCTTTTCGGGGTCGACGATTCGAACCTCGTAGCCCGGTAGCGGTTTGCCCATGCTTTCGGGTTTGGCCGTAAACCACCGCGAGCAGTTGCCGACGACGAGATTCAACTCCGTTTGTCCATAAAACTCATTGACCGGTACGTCGTCGAACGTTTCAGTTGCCCACTGCAAAATCTCGGGGGTGAGCGGTTCACCGGCGGCCGCCAGCGTCTGGAGGCCGAGATCGAACCGCTCGGCGGGCTCGTCGACGCACATTAACATCCGGAGCGCAGTGGGCGGTAGAAACGAATGGGAGACGTTGTGGCGAGCAAGAAGGGCGAAAACAGCTTCTGGATCGAACCTTTCGCGTGGCCACGCGAGAACCGTTGTGCCGTAGTGGAGACCGGCAAACAGCGTCCCGCCAAGCGCCGCTCCCCACGCCCAGTCGGCGGGCGTCCACAGCGTCGACTCGGGGCCGAGGCCGTGATCGAAGTAGTTGTAGGCGGCCGCAGCTCGACCCACCCACAGCGCGTGGCTGTGGAGCACCCCCTTCGGTGGGCCTGTCGAGCCGCTGGTGTACATAATCGCACTCGGCGTATCGGGCGTCGACTCGAAAGGCTCGATGCCGGGCTCGTGGGCGTTTATCAGCGACTGGACGCTGTGGGCGTCGTTCGTGGTGGCCTCAAGATCGATGACGTATTCGAGCGCCGAGCAGTTTTCGCAGACGGAGTCGACCGTCTCACGGACCGCCGGGTCGACGATGGTCGCGCGAGCCTCACTGTCCTGAAGGCGGTATTCGAGTGCTTCAGGCCCAAAGAGGACAGTCAGCGGCACCGTAATCGCCCCGAGTTTCCATGCAGCGAGATGCGCGATCGGGTTGGCTGGCTTCTGAGGGACGACGACCGCAACTCGGTCGCTGGCCTCGATTCCAAGCGCACGAAGGCCGGCGGCGAGCCGGTCCGACTGCTTGTCGAGGTCGCCGTAGGTGTGCGTTGACACACTGCGGTCGGGTTGTTCGTAGCGCAGCGCGACTCGGTCAGGATCGTGAGGTCGAACGAAGTCGACGCCGGGATTGAACTTCGCTGGGAGCTGCCAGCGAAACGCCTCGCGCGCCTCGCTGTATGACTCATAGGATGGCATGATCTGCCAGCTCATACCATCTCTCGTGCGGCAAGCGGCTTCGGTGTTGTGCCACCGCGTGGCTGCCCAGCAGGGAAGGTACGTAATCAGTATGTGATTAATCAGAATACATATACTCTTTGCATCCCTCCACAACCCATGGGTAGAGCGACTCAGATACTGTGTATTGGGCCACTGACGCCCTCCTCTACCCTTTCAGTGGACCATATACGACATTTAGACGATAGTATAGCAGTGCTACCAGCCGGAACCACCAGCGAAGCCACCGAGATCCTTGAGTCACAACCGGTCGACTGTGTGATCTACGAACCGACATCCGAAGACGAAGCCGGTCTCGACGGAGTACGCCAGATTCAAGCCCACGATCCGATGCTGCCGGTGTTTCTCGTACTGAACAGTCCAGCCGAACGGACAGTCGAAGCGGCGCTCAGTGCAGGCGTCACTGATTGTGTGTTGGCTCCACTCGACGATGTCGACCGCCGTTTGCTCATCAATCGTATCCAGCGTGCGGTCGACACCTCCCGCAAGCGGTCAAGCGCGCGCGATAGCCACCCGCCAGCCGGTAGCGAAACACGAGTGGCAACCGAGGCCGACTACCAGTCGCTTATCGAGGACGTGTTGGGCGTCTCGTATGTCGGCACGTTCGTTTTGGACGCCGATTTCTCGGTTGTCTGGATTAACGATAGCATTGCTGAGTACTTCGGCGTCGACAGCGATATCATCGGCCAAGACAAACGCGGGCTGATCGAGGGGCGAATTAAACACATCTTCGCCGATCCGGATCGGTTTGCCGACCGCGTGATTGCCACCTACGATAACAACACGTACGTCGAACGGTTCGAGTGTCACGTCACGCCCGGAGACGGGCGCAAAGATCGGTGGCTCGAACACTGGAGCTACCCGATCACGACCGGCCCGTACGCTGGTGGCCGCATCGAACACTACGTCGACATCACGGCGCGCAAACAGCGCGAACAGGAGTTGAACGACGAACGAGCACTGCTCGACCGGCTGTTCGAAACCAGCCCAGCCGGGATCGTCCTACTTGACAGCGACGGCGAGATCGTCCGCACCAACAGCCACGGCGAAGTCGTTCTCGGACTATCAGAGTCCACTCTCGTTGGTCGACGCTACGACGACGCCAAGTGGGAGATTCACGACGCCGAGGGCACCCCGATTCCGAGCGATGAGCTCCCGTTTTCAGTCGTCAAACGGACGGGCAAGCCAGTGTTCGGCTACGAGCACGGCATTCGGCTCGCGGATGGCACACAACGGTGGCTTTCGGTCAACGCTTCGCCGCTGGCCGCAGACGATGGCTCGGTCGACCGCGTGATCTGTGCGGTAGCCGATATTACGGCGATTTGGGACTCCGAGCGGGCGTTAGCAAAAGATAACGAGCGGCTCGACGAGTTTGCCAGCATCGTGAGCCACGATCTGCGAAACCCGCTCAACGTGTTGGCTGGCTCCCTTGAGTTAGCCGAAGAGACGGGCGAGTCTGTCCATTTCGAGCGAGCGATGCGAGCGGTCACGAGAATGACCCAACTGATCGACGATCTCCTTTTGTTGGCTCGCTCCGGTGCGGGGATCGACGACACCGAAGCCGTCGATGTCGGTCGACTCGTCGTCGACTGCTGGCAGAGTCTGGTGGTCGAAGACGCCACGTTGGAAGTCGAGACTGACAAAGAAATCGTTGCCGACCAGAGCCGGCTTACACAGCTACTGGAGAACCTCTTTCGCAATGCAATCGAACACGGCGGCGATGGGCTGACAGTTACGGTCGGCGACCTCGACGATGGCCTGTTCGTTGCCGACGACGGCGTTGGCATCCCAGAGAGCCAGCGCGAGCGCATCTTCGAGCAAGGATTTTCGTCGAAACACAACGGCACCGGTCTCGGGTTGTATATCGTCGACCAGATCGCCGACGCTCACGGTTGGAGGCTTTCGGCCGACGAAAGCGAGACTGGAGGCCTCCGCATCGAGATAACCGGTGTCCAGCGGGCATCGCCCACCGGTGAACAGATCGAACCCGAAGGGCGGCGGCCAACGTAGTTACTGGGCGTCGACAAGTCGCTCGATCCGCTCAAGCGTCTCGGCGTCGGCCGGTGATTTTTCCGACCGAACCGCAATGAATCGCGGAAACCGAAGCGCGTAACCCGACGAGTAAGTCGGCGACGGCTGGATCTCCTCGTAGCCCACCTCGAAGACAACCGATGGCTGGATGTCGACCGTTTGGCCGGATTCGGCTGCGATCTGTGGCTCAAGCAGGTCGGTCAGTGCGACCAACTGTTCGTCGGTGATTCCGGTTGCGACCTTGCCAATGGTTCGATAGCTGTCGGCCTCGGAGTCTCGAACCGAGAGCAGAAACGTCCCCAAAAAGCTGGCCCGTCGACCCTCGCCCCACTCGGCGCCGGTGACGACCAGATCAACCGTCTCAACGTCGGGTTTGCGCTTGAGCCAGTGTTTGCCGCGCTCGCCCGGCGTGTAGGTCGACTCGGGGTTTTTGAGCATGATTCCCTCGTGGCCAGCCGCAAGCGACGCCGTCTCGAAGTCGGCAATCTCGTCGGGATCGTTGGTCACCAGTAGCTCGGCAACTGCATCGTGGTCGTCGAGCACACGCTGCAGGTGGTTGTGGCGCTCGTCGAACGGCACGTCGAGTAGTCGCTTGTCGCCGGCCAGCAGACAGTCAAACGCATGCAATCGGAGTTCGACCTCCTCACGAAGCTGTTCGATATCGTGTTTGCGGCGGAACCGACGGAGTACGTGCTGGAAGGCAAGTGGGTCGCCCGCCTCGTCGACCGCGAGGACCTCGCCGTCGATAATACAGCGTTCGGTTGTGCGCGCGGCGACGAAGTCGACGATTTCGGGAAGTCCATCGGTCACCTCGTCCATATTTCGAGAGTAAATCGAAATCTCCTCACCGGCCGGCTCGGCGACGTGTATCTGGACCCGCGCGCCGTCGAACTTGGGTTCGGCCGCCGCGCGCCCCCAGCTATCGAGCGCCTCGGCAGCTGTCCCCGCCTGGGCAAGCATCGACTGAACTGGTCGACCGACTTCGAGTTCAAGCGCGTCGAGTCCCCCAGTATCCTCGGATCGCCCGGCGCTCTCATTGCAGGCAACAACCGCCACCTCGCCGTAATCGTTCGTCACTTGCAGAGCGCGTCCGACGGTTTCGGCTGGCTGGTCGAACGCCTCGACGATCGCATCACGGACAGTTCCTTCGCCGACGCCGATCCGCATCTCACCCAACACGAGCCGGGCAAGATACCGCGCTTCGAGCGGAGAGCACTGCCGAAACAGCCCGAACAGCCGGTCGACCTTTTTGTCTTGGCTTCCCGAGCCGTCGGCTGCCGCAATCGCACGGAGTTCGCGGTCGACATCGCTGGTTGTCAGCCCGGTTTGTGGGTCGGCGGTGAACGCCGCCAGCCCCTGTTGGGTGCCGAACTCGAAGGATTCGGCGACGGCACCGATTTCGCCGTCGGCAGCCAACTGGGATTCGATATCGTCGACCGAGACGTTCGGCCCTGCGGCGCGAGCGATGGCGGTATAACACAGCGAGGGGCCGATGTCGAGCGTTCGGGACGACCAGGCTGGAAACACACGTCCCTGAACGAAGCGGACAACCGTCGACAACGCCTCATCAGCGGTATCGAACAGGGCGGCGACCTGTTGGATGGTTTCGAGATCGCCGGCTTCGGCCTCGATTTCCTGTGCGTACTCGGCAAACGTCGCAAACTCCATTGCTTGCCTGTTTCAGCCTCGTGGCCTAAGGTCGACGGGTTCCGGGGCGACCGCCGCAGAGCCTCCGGTCGCTTCTCACGGAGTTCGAATCCGACGAGGACGTTCACCCCCGGGTCGACAGAGGTGGGTTCAAGGGCCTCGAACAGAGAGTAGGGTCAACTGATGACAGAATCGGAGTTGGCGGCGTCGGTCAGAGACGTGCTCGCAGTCGATACCGAGACATATCACACCGAGGCGGCAGCCGATGCTGACTTCGTGTTGAGCGAACTCAACGCAGGGACGTTCGACAACCACCAGTCGATTTTAGGGCTCGAATACGAGTTCTATGCGGTCTTCGAGGACCGCTGGCACACTGCCAAAGAAAACGAGTTCGCACTGGCTCGCGTGCCACGTCGACTGCTCGAACTCATCGGCTTCGAGAAAGAACTCGGCTTGCACAACGCCGAGATGACTGCTAGCCCCCAGCCGTTCAACCGCCACGGCATCGCGGCTATCGAATCCGAAGTCCGGAGTCGACTTGATGCCGCACTCGACTGTAGCCAAGCCGAGGGCCTCCGGTTGGTCAGCGACGGGATGTGGACGATTCCGCCCACAGGTGAGACGGCCCGTGGGTATCTCTCCGATAGTATCGACGACAACGGCATCCGCATTGCGACCAACATGAGCAACGCCACACGCTATCATGCAATGGCAAACAGCGGCACCGGGCAGTTCCACGTCGACGCGCCGGGCGTCGACTTCACGGCCGAGACGGTGATGCCCGAAAGTCTGATCACCTCGATTCAGCCCCACTATCAGGTCCAACAAGCGATGGATCTTCCTCGGTACTTCCGGTATGCCCTCCGAGTTGCGGGCCCACTGCTGGCAATCGGGGTCAACGCTCCCTTCTTCCCGCCGGAGTTGTACGACGAGGACGTCACCGCCGACTGGCTTTTGGACAACGGCTGGCACGAAAACCGGATCGCTGTCTTCGAGTCGGTGCTCAACAGCGCGACAGAAACCGATAAGGTGCGATTCCCGGAGGATATGGATTCAATCGAGCGAGCCGTCCAGCGAGTGGTCGACGACGAGACGATGGTTCCAATGGACGTCGACCGCGCCGACCGATTCCATGACAACTTTGCAACGCTGCGGCGCAAACACGGAACCTACTGGCGGTGGGTTCGACCCGTCTTCGATGGGCCGACACCCCCGCAGGCCAACGCCAGAATCGAGTTCCGTCCGCTGCCAGCCCAGCCGACCGTTCGAGATTCAATGGCTCTCGCTGTGGTGTTTGCGGGCGCGATGGAGGGGCTCACCCGCACTGAGCATCCGGTCGCCGCCTTGGAGTGGGATGACGCCCGCGAGAACTTCTATGCAGCCATGCGCGATGGAATCGACGCCGAGATCACGTGGATCACCGCCGATGGGTCGGACATCCAAGATCTCGAACTCGCGGTGACCGACCTGTTGGAGCACGCCGCCGAAGGCCTCCGTGCGGTCGGTCTCGACCGAGCAGCCGTCGATCGCTATCTTCAGCCGCTGCAGTGGCGCGTCGAAAACGGGCTGACGCCGGCGGGCTGGAAACGGAATCGAGTGGCCGAGCACGTCGACCGTGGGGCGTCGCTCGCCGAGGCAATCGAGTCGACGCAGCGAGAGTACATCGAAAAACAGGCCGAAACCCTCATCGAGGGCTCGTTTGTCGACTGGTAGCTACGCCGCCGGAGTGTCGGTTTCGACGAACAGCGTTTCGAGTTCTTCGTCCGTCGGTCGGAGTCGCTTGGCCGGGAGACCACGGCCACCAATCGGTTCGAGTTTGCAGGCCTCGATGTGGTTTTCGCCGTAGCTACTGATTCGTTTGAACACGGTTCCGGCTGCGAAGTCGTCGTACGATTCGGTGAGTTCGTAGTACATTAGCATGATACGCGTGCCTCGTTACACACTAAAGCATAACTGCGAAATACGTGTATGTTGCCACAGTAACATACGATAATCACGAACGTTTGTGCAGATTTCTCACGATTTCTACTCCCCAAGAAATCTCCGACAAACCGATCGACCATCCAGTAGCGACAGCCTACAACAACTCGTCGAAGTCTTTATGCCGAGTGACCTCAACGCCGTCTTCGGTGACGACGGCGATGTTAATTCCGTTGCCCGACGCCAGGTCGCGTTCGACAGCCGTCTGAATCGCGTTGGTCGCAATGGTTTTGGCTTCCTCGATGGACAGGCCCTCCTCGTACTGCTGTTCGAGCACACCGAGGGCGAACTGACTTCCGGAGCCAGTGACAGTGTAGTCTTCTTCGGTGGTGCCACCGAGTGCGTCAATGGAGTAGATGTGGCTGCCCTCGCTGTCGACGCCGCCCAGAATTGGGCTGACGATGAGGAAGGCACCCGAACGCAGGAAGTTGCCGGTGAGCGTTGAGAGAGCCTGCATGCTCATATCCTCGCCGCGGCGGGCCTCATACAGTCGGACCTCTGCCTTCAGCGAGCTAATGAGGTTCTGGGCGGCCGAGACCGACCCCGCAATCGTGAGTGCGCCTGTCGGATGGATCTCTTCGACCTTCTGGACGTCTTTGCTCGAAACCATGTAGCCCATACTCGCGCGCATGTCAGTTGCGAGGACAACGCCCTCATCGGTTGTCAGGCCGACGGTGGTCGTGCCAGTTTTCATCGTCTCGGGTTCGGCGTCACCAGCGGCCTGCTGGCCGCCGTGGCCGCTAAAGCCGCCGATTTCCGGCCCAAAAACGGCCTCGTTGTTGCCTTCAAGCTGACCCAACTCACTAGGAGAACCGCGCATCGGAGTTCGCATTACCTGCCGTTGGGTAGGCGCGGGGATAAATGCAACCCTTCGGCAACCATCGCCGCTTTCGGGACCGGTCTTCTACTGACCATCCTACCTGTGGTCGACTGGACATTCTGACAGTGGTCGACTCACCATCCGAACGGTAGGTGCACGATTCGAAGTGTGGTCGACGTATCTCGAAAACGCTGAGGCCTCAAAAGCGACTGTTGGTTCCGGTGATTACTCGTCGGCGTAATCGCCGCCGTACTTGATGAAAAAGAAGGCAAACCCGAGCGTCGAGACCATCGCAAACGTGGTTGCAATGCCGAGTGTTTTAGCCGTATCCGGAATCTGTGGTGCGCCACCGGCAGCACCGCCGCCGGCTTCGACGGTGGGGACATCGTCGCCAACGGCGACTGCACCCTTCATATCCAGGGCGTCGTGTGGCTCGCAGACGTAATCAGTGATGCCCTCGTCGTCCTCGGTGAACTCATACTCGTAGGTAAAGCCAGCCTCGGCGGTGAGATCGCTGTCGAGGTCTGCGGGTCCGTCGACGGTGGCGACATTGTGCTCGCCGCCGCCGCCGGTCCACTCCCAAGTAACGGTCGTACCCGGATCGATCCAGATACCGGCTGGCTCAAAGGCGAGGTCGCCACCGTTTCCTTCTGCACCAACCATCACCGTTACTTCGTCTTCGCCGCGAAAGTCTTGTTCGCCGCCGTCGACGCCGTCGATGTAGTCGAACTCTGGCATTTCACTTTGGGCCGCCGCAGTTCCCGTTGCAGCGGTTGCGGCTCCCGCCGCGGCGGTCGCTCCGGCAGTGGTTCGGAGAAAGCCGCGTCGAGAGACCGGTGCGTTGTCGCTCATGAACTGTGGTAGGAATTCGGCCATAGTGAATACTTTGGTTCTCCGCCGTGGCCGAAGAACGATTGAACCCGGTGTGTTGCTGTTCCGGAACGTTTTTGATTGTCTTGCGGTCAATGAATGGTATGACCGATATCGAAGCCGAACTCCGCGAACAGTTTACCGAGGCGTTCGGTGACGCCGAGTTTCCGGTGACAACCCAGATGGATCTGGTTCCAGCACTCCCCAACGGACCCGGGACGACGTTCAGCGCAGGCGACCGAACGCTGTCGGCGATGGAACTCGCCTCGAAACTCGGCGGGCACCAAAATTTCCCGTATGAGGACATCGAAGCGCTTGTCGACGATGCGATTGCCGGCCTGAAAGCCGAAGACGTGATCTGAGACGGCTCCCGAGAGCTTCTTTATTCTCCGTCTCCAAGCAGGCTTGTGCCTCTGGAGTTGGTTTCACTGTTGCCGATGTGGTTGGTGTTGGGGGTGGCTGTTGGCGTACTCGCCTCAGCCGCGGTCGCCACCGCATTTTATTTCGGCGACCGACTGTTTCCCGACGGTGGCCACAGCTACGACCACCAGCGCGTCGACGGGACGCTCCGTCGACACGTCGAAATTCGGTCGTATCTGAACGCGATTGGCGAACCGTTCGTCGAGGAGTACGAACTCAACGGCTTCGAGGTTGCCTTCTATCTGCCCCAGCGAGATGTCGTAGTCACGTTCGACCCACGGGTGTTTTTCGGCTTAGAGTCGGCCGATACCTACATCGTTCTCTGCGAAGACGAGATGCCGATCGGCAATCTGGGTCGACGCCTCCCGTTCGAGGTCGACGAGCCAACGCAGAACCTCACCCCGCCGACGGCCGACCAGACGGTTGCAACCGCCTTTGAAACGCTCGGACTTGAAGCCGGAGCCTCCGAAGACGCCGTCAGAGACGCCTACCGCTCGCAGGTAAAACAGGCCCACCCCGACCGCGGCGGCAGCGAAGACGAGTTCAAACAGCTGCAAGACGCCTACACGACGGCCAAAGACTACAGCCAACAGACCGCTTCGTAAGCACGCTGGCGACGCCAAAACACCAGCGCCTCACACGGTCGGTTAGAGCCAGTGTCGACCGAATCAAGAGCTTATTATGATCCTCCGATAAACTACCGCCAAGCAATGTTTTCGGCAGAGACTGTCGGTCGGCTGCTGCGGAATCTTTCGGTGTACACCGTCGGCATCGCGTTGGCGGTGGCCGGCGCACTAGGGTTGGTTGCGGCTATCGAGCTGTCGACGGTGTTGGCGGCTGTGATGTTCGTCGTCGGGCTCGCCGCGGTAGTTGCCGTCCACGAATACCTCGACGGCCCGCTATAGGCTTAGCTTCGTTCGAACCGGGTAGCAAGCCCACGGCGTTCGAGCTCTCTAAGTGTGGTGAGCTGGTCGGATTTAATCCGTGAAAGCTCACGGTCGTCTTCGAGAACCTCCCGAACGGTCTCGACAAGGCCGTCGGCCGCAAGTACGTTCGGAACGCTAACGAACGTCGCCCCGCTGTCAAGCAGCTTGGCGGCCTCGGCCGAAGAACTCGCCCGCAGAATGCGGTCTGCCTCGGTGTCGGCATCAAGAAGTGACCGCGAGACGGGTTGGTGATCGACCGTCGACACGAGCAGTCTGGCCGCAGAAAGCCGAGCCTTTTCGAGCGTGTAGTCGTTCTGCGCATCGCCTAATACGTAGTTTTGGCACTCAGCGTCGAGTTCCTCCCAGAGTGCAGGGTCGTTTTCGACGACCACATACGGCTCGCCCAATTCGGTAAGCCGTTCGACGAGTTGTCGGCCCTGTCGACCGTAGCCGACGATGACGACGTGATCCGACAGTCCTTCGGCCGTCTGACTGTGGGTGTCGACGAACCGGCTCTGTCGGCTGCCTAATACGGGTGCGACAACGGTGTCGTACAGCTGGTCTTCGTACCGGCGGCCCACTACCGTCAACAGCATCGTTGTCACGGCAGCCAAAATAATCGCATCGAACAGCGCATCGGCAATCGTCCCCAACAGCAGTGCCTGAATCGCAATGATAAGCGAGAACTCACTGATCTGATTGAGACTCGAAGACGCAAGGAATGCGGTTCGAGAGTCATACCCCTCGTAGAGGAACGTCACGAGCTGGATCACTGGATTGACCACGAGAACGAGTCCAATCAACACCGCGGCAATCAACAGCCCTTCGAGGTCGGGAAGCTGGACAAGTGCGCCGATGGTGACAAAGAAAATGGCAACGAAAAAGTCCTTGATCGACTCGATTCCGTTGCGCATACTGAGCGATTCTGCGCGGTCATTTCTGATGGCGAGGCCAGCCGCAAACGCGCCGATAACGATGGAGATTCCTGCGATTTCGGCGGCCACCATAAACGCGATCAGAATTGAGATGCTGCCCATCAACACGAGTTCGTCAGTGCCACCGGCCGCCCGAACCAATAGCTCGAAGCCGTGCCGATAGATGAACAGCCCAGCGATCAAAAACAGCACACCGAAGCCGAGTTTTGAGGTGACCACTGTCGGATCGGTGATGACCTCTGCCGACAACATGAGCACGACGACGATGGCGATCAGATCATCGAACAGATGGATCGACGAGGCGAGTCGACCGTGAACAAGGTTGCTCCGGAGTTCACTTTTGAGTACGCCAGCACCCACAATCGTCGAGCTAAGCGTGGCTGCCGCACCAAAGTAGATCGCGTTCCGAATCGGCTCGTTGAAGCCAAAGCTGGTCGCAAACAGATAGCCGATGGCGACGGCGATGGGTCCGACAACGACGACTTGGGTGATTGCGACGACTTCGCCGTCACGGAGCACAGACTGAAGATCCGAAACGTCGAGCCGTAGCCCGAAAACGAAGACGAGAAACGCGATTCCCCACTGGGCTAACTCGACTAGCTCCGGCTGGTCGACGAACATGCCGGTGATCAGTCCCGCAATAATGTAGAACGGAATCGCCGAGAAGCCGAACTGGTTGGCGATTACCAACAGCACACTGGCGGTAATAAAGACAACCGACAGCGCGAGAATGACCTCAGTCATCGGTCCCACCTCCAAGAGGCGTGCCGTCGACCGGATCGGTCGAGCGTTCGGCGGCCGCTTGGCGTTGTCGGACGCGTTCGATGTCGGCCTGCGTTGCGGCTTCGAACGCCGAAGGGTCGGTGAAATACTGTTCGAGATACTCACAGAGCGTTGCGGCGGTGAGATATGTACTCATAATCACGTAGGCAGCACCACTGTTGTACAGTCTGCGCGCATCAGCGATACGCTCGGCTTCGACAAAGACGACCGCCTCGTCATTCGTTTCGGCCAACAGAATCTCGTTGACCTCGGTCTGGACGCTCGAACTCAGCACGAAGGACGCTTTCGAGAGGTTCGCAGCTTTTCTGACCTCCTTGTGTCGGAAATCACCGAATACGTACTCGTACTGTTTTTCATCTTTGATCTGTTCGATGTGGGTGGTTTTTCGATCGATCACGACGACATCGTCGTAGGCCTCTTTCAGTACGGGAAGGGCGCGTTCGGTGATCTCATCGTAGCCGATCGCAACCGCGTGGTTGCGGTACTCTTTGATCTCTCTGTCGGCTGTTTCGCCGTCCTCAAACCGGCTGAACCACGGCGAGACCCGTTCGTAGATCGCGTGGTTGTAGGCGATGATGTACGTCGAAAGCGTCATTGTCAACAGCGCCATCAGCGTGAGATAGCCGAGAACGTCCGGACCGATGTAGCCCTGTGCCAACGCCAGTGCGCCGACGACGAGCGAGAACTCGCTGACCTGAACCATGTTGATCGACCCGAGGAATGAGGTCTCGACGCTGAATCCTTCGCGGTCGATCAGATAGAACATAATCCAGAAGTTGCCGACCATCAGCACAACCGAAGCGATGACGGCCTCCTGCCAATACGCAAGGAGGCTGCCGAGGCCCTCGATCTGCAGGCCGATGCTGGCGAAAAAGACGAGAATGAAAAGTCGGTAATCGGCGTAATACGGTCTTCGAGCTCTTTGCTGTACGGCAACTGGGCGAGACTGATTCCTGCGAGGAACGCACCGACCTCAACAGAGAGGTCGAAGCCCTCGGCAATCGCAATAAAGAGAAACGCCCAGCCGATTGCGACAATCAAAAACACATCCTTGTTGTCGGCAATCCGGCGGAACAGCCGTGGAAGCAGATACCGCGAGGAGAGAATTGAAAACAGCCCGATAAAGCCCATCATCACGAAAATCACCGCGAGCGTGGTGGCGATCTCAGAGGCGTTATCAAGCGAATCGGCACTGAACAGCGCGAGTACGACGACGAGATAGATGTCTTGGACGATCAACACCCCGACGTCGATTTTACCCGGCAGTGAAGTGATCTCGTCTTTGTCAGTCAACACCTTCACGATCACGGGTGTCGCACCGAACACGGTCGCCAGCGCGATAACGAGCACTTCGGTTGTGCCGAAACCAAGTGCTAAGGCAACCAGAAACGCCAGCGCCGTCTGCAGAACGGTCTGGCCGATGGCGATGTTGCTGATTGGCCTGAGGATCTCTTGGATATCCGAAAACCGCATTTTCATCCCGAGCAAAAACAGTAGAAAGCCCAACCCGAGTTCAGCCATATCGTCGACCAACCCTTCGGCAGTGACGACATCGAAGGCGACGGGGCCGAGAATGACACCCGTCAGAATGTAGGCAACAATCGTCGGCTGGCCAAACCTGCGGGCAACAAGCCCGACGGCCGTCGCAGCAACGATAATGAGCGCGAAATCTGCCGCGAGCGCGATATCAGTCATTGGAGATTCGTCTGAAACGTCGTTTGCCTATCAGCGGTTTATACGTTCTCATTGATGCTCGACGAACCAGCTCACGGTGTGTCGAGTGTCCAAAAAGAATGAAAACGGTAAGGCTGCTCAGTCGTCGGCCGGGGCCGCGCCGCCTGATTCAGCCTGCTGTTTGGTCCACGACAGCTTGCCACCGGCGGCGAGAATGTCGCGCTCACGTTCGGACGCATCGAGACCGGCGGTGAACTCCCACTCGCCGTTGACGCTGACGGTGAACTCCTCGGCACCCGAGCGAACGCCCTCGCCGACGTCGTCGACGATTTCGATGTCGTCGCCCTGCTCGATTTTCGCGTAGGTCTCTTCGTCGATTGCCAGCGGGACAATGCCGAAGTTAAACAGGTTCGCGCGGTGGATCCGGGCGAAGCTCTGGGCAAAGACGGCCTCGATGCCGAGATACATCGGACAGAGCGCGGCGTGTTCACGCGACGACCCCTGACCGTAGTTCTCACCCGCGACAAGTACGCCGCCGTCGGCGGCCCGAGCGCGCTCGGCGAACGTGTCGTCGACCCGCGAGAGGGTGAACTCAGAGAGCTTCTCGATGTTCGAACGGAACTTGAGAATGTCTGCTGTCGCAGGAATGATGTGGTCGGTGGTGATGTTATCCTCCATTTTGAGGATCGTCTCGCCGCCGACGGTATCTGCGAGCGGATCTTTCAGCGGCACGTCACCGATGTTGGGGCCTTTGATAAGCTCGTCGTCGATTGCTTCCTCAGGTGCGATAAGATCGGTTTTCGAGCCGTCGTACTTCTCGGGCAGCTCGATGCCGGGCGCTTCGAGATCGCCGAGTTCCTCGGCCAGATCGCGTGGGTCGACGATTTCGCCGGCGATGGCTGCGGCGGTCGCGACCTCGGGCGAACAGAGATAGACGTTGTCGTCTTCGATACCCGACCGTCCTTCGAAGTTGCGGTTGAACGTTCGCAGCGAGACCGAATCCGAAGCCGGAACGTGGCCGATGCCGATACAGGCACCACACGTCGCCTCCGAGAAGTTGACACCGGCGGCCATCAGCTCGGCGACCCAGCCCTCGCGGGCCAGAATCTCGGCGGACTGTTTGGAGGCCGGTGCGATGATCATCTCGGTGTGCAT
>Ga0207421_10000604_pt1 | contig 46388 bp, 37 predicted proteins | sample SodLakKL_010_SED_4_FD_187542 | JGI IMG/M metagenome (GOLD analysis project Ga0207421, IMG submission 187542) | Alkaline sediment microbial communities from Lake Tanatar, Kulunda Steppe, Russia - 8KL_010_SED (SPAdes) (version 2) | ecosystem: Environmental > Aquatic > Non-marine Saline and...
CTTCAACTTCCTTATTTAAAGGAGCCCCGCCAATGACAATTTCATGGAAATTACCACCAAAAACATCTGTAAGTTTTTTACGAACCTTGTTTTTTAAAACTCTATTTAATACAGGTGTTTTCAAAAGTAATTTAATACTTGATTTGTTAAGCAGGGGAAGGATTTGTTTTTTATATATCTTCTCTATAATCAAAGGCACTGCCAATACAAGTTTAGGCCTTATTTCCCTGAACGCCTGTAGTATAACTTGCGGAGATGGATTCTTGGTAAGAAAGGTAATATGGCATCCCAGGGTAAAAGGCCAAAGAAACTCAAATGCACAACCATAACAATGTGCCAGGGGTAAAAATGACACAATGTTGTCGCCGGGTTCGAGAGGCATATTCTTATTGGCATAAATAATATTAGCAACCAGGTTGTTATGAGAAATCATCACACCTTTCGTAAAGCCAGTAGTTCCGGAAGTATAGCTTATTTTAGCAAGTTCATCATTATCAATAGAATCAAATTTCAAAACTTTTGAATTAAACCCTTCCGGAAATTTCTTTTTTAAAGCTCCGGGAAGGTCTTCCAATACCTTGTTAACATTTTTTTGTTTTGCAGGCAAAAGCAATGAAAAATCTGTTAAGGAAAACACATGGCTAATTTCCTTAATCTTTGATTTATCAAGCTCTTCGAATATATTATCAGCCACAAATAAAATCTTTGAATCAGAATGATTTATAATATGATGCATCTCATTAGGCTTAAAATCAGGTAAAACAGGAACAATAACTCCTCCATATGTAACAACAGCCAAATAAGTAATTGCCCAATTTACAGAATTTTTACCCACCAAGGCAACATGTTCACCTTTCTTTAAATGACATGCCTCAAAAATGATATGCAAACTTGCAATTTTTTCACCCACATCACCATAAGTAACACTATCACCCTTGTAATTGGTCATTGCCTGGATATCCCAATTATTAGTTATGCTGTCTTGTATAAGTTCTACCAGTTTTTTCTCCATCATATCTCTAAGCTTTTTGAGTTTTTAATATCAGCTGCCTCTGAAATTGTTTTTAATTGTTAAAAACAATAATAATTCAATTTTATAAAAATACAAAACTTTTATTGTTTTGTTAGTAGATTTCAATAGTATCCGATTAAAATTACTAAAATTGTTTGTTTTCCTTTAATAACAGTAACAACAATAACAACAATAACAAATATTAAAAAATAATTTCATAGTTTAGAGCCTTAATAATTAGCCCGGAAAAAATTACCATCTTTACTTTTGCAATACCCAGAAACTTATTCTTTGTAAATTTTGCAGGGTTTTTATTTACGTTTTTCGGCAAATGTTCTTTAAAATACCTGTTTTTTATAAATTTTGTTATATTATATAAACATAAAAAATATACCTGGCTTAAATATTTGCTTAAATAATATTTAATTGATTTTTGATTAATTAAATTAATTATTTGTTATAATTTCGATGTTTTAATTAACTTTGAACAAAAACAAAAATCACTTATATAACATAATCAACTATAACGAATAGTTAACATTTAACCCTTTATTTTACAAAAAAGTTTTGTATATAAATTATTTAACCAATGTACAGGATTATAATCATAGTTCTTCTGTCTGTTTTTTTTACTATTTCGATCAATATTTTTGGTCAAAATCAGGAAGATTTTACCGTTCTGGAGCAAAAGTTGAATAAAAAAGCTTTGGCAATAATAGATTTTCACCAAAATGCTGAGCGGCTAGAGCAAAACAACAAATTATATGATCTTTTTCTGGAGACTTTGCACAAAGACGGTTCTTTTGACTACCCTTTTGATTCTCTTGAAACAATTTCGGTATTACGATCACCTGATGAAAAATTCAGAATCATAACATGGTATGTACCTTTGGTTAATGGATATTATGAATATTATGGATTTTTTCAAATTAAAGATAAATCTGCAAATAAAAAGAAAATTTATGAGCTGACACATCCCTCCGAGAAGGTTGAAGAAGCCGAATTTAAGGAGCTTAATCATAAAAACTGGTTTGGAGCTTATTATTACGATTTAATACATAGTCAGTACGCTGGTAAGGATTATTATACTTTGCTGGGATGGAAAGGTAAAAACCCATTGGTAAGGCAGCGTTTAATAGAGCCGATAAGATTGAACTCTGAAAATGAGCCTGTTTTCGGACAGCCTATATTAAGTTATAAAGACGATTATTATTGCCGGGCCATTTTTAGTTATTCTTCAAGAGTATCAATGGAGTTGAATTATGATTCTCTCTTATTAATTAATAATGCAAATATCGACTCAAAACAAATTAAAACAAGCATGATTGTTTTTGACAGATTGGATCCAATAGAAGATTCTTTAGAAAACCATTATCAATTTTACAAACCGGTAACAAACATATCAGACGGTTTTATTTTTAAAAATGGGAAATGGGTTTTTTTCCCTAATATTGATGCCAGGAATCCGGAACGTGAAATACCTGAACCGGAAAGAATTGAGCTAAAATAAAAATAATAATTAGCTATCAGGTATTTAATAATTTTTTATATTTTTTTGGTTTATCAAAATAATTTTGATAAAATTTGCACATAAATCACTATACTAATAAAATCAAAATTTAAAATTTTAAAAGCAAGTAGTTATGAAAAAGCATAATTTTAGTGCCGGACCATCCATATTGGCTCCCGAAGTTATTGATAACACGGCTAAAGCGGTTAAGGATCTAAATGGCATTGGATTGTCGATAATGGAGATCTCACATAGAGGTAAAGACTTTCAGGCTGTGATTGATGAAACCGTAGCTTTGTTTAAAGAACTATTAAACATTCCCCAGGGGTATCATGTATTATTTTTAGGAGGAGGAGCCAGCATGCAATTTTGTATGGTTCCTTATAATTTATTGGCTTTGAAAGCTGCATACCTTGAAACCGGTTCATGGGCAAAAAAAGCGATAAAAGAAGCGAAACTTTTTGGCAGTGTTGACGTTGTGGGTTCATCTGCCGACAACAACTTTAATTATATTCCAAGAGGTTATATGATACCCGAAGATGCGGATTATTTTCATATAACTACAAATAACACCATTTTTGGAACGCAAATAAAAGAAGATATTGACAGTCCCATACCTTTAGTTGCTGATATGTCATCTGATATTTTTAGCAGACCGGTTGATGTTTCCAAATATGGAATTATTTATGGAGGAGCACAGAAAAATCTTGGCCCTGCCGGTGTTACATTTGTTATTGTTCGTGAGGATCTCCTGGGCAAAGTGAGCCGTCAGATACCGACTATGCTTGACTACAGAACTCATATTGAACAAGGATCAATGTTCAATACCCCGCCATGTTTGCCTATTTATGTTTGTCTTGAAACATTACGTTGGATTAAAAATTTAGGTGGCCTGGAAAAAATGCAACAGCGTAACGAAGAAAAAGCTCAAATTCTTTACGATGAAATTGAAAGAAATAATCTATTTGAAGGAACAGCAGAAGAATTATCGCGATCGCTAATGAATGTATGTTTCGTCATGAATCCTGATTATAAGGATTTAGAAAAAGATTTCCTGGAATTTGCAACTGAGAGAAATATGATAGGCGTAAAAGGACATCGCTCGGTTGGCGGGTTCAGAGCTTCAATATACAATGCTATGCCAATAGATAGCGTGAAAGCACTTGTGGATGCTATGCAGGAATTCGAGAAAAAACATGCTTAGAAAAAATAATTCTTTGCTTTATCTTAATAAAAAATCTATATTTTAAGCTAAAGAAGTTCTAAATTAATAAACCGTTTATTCATTTAAACGGTTTATTATCATTTACTCAGCAATTTGTAACTTCAAATTCAGATTAACAATTATATGATGTTGGTTAAGTTGTTTAGGCTTATTATTTGATTGATTTTCAAGTAAAATGTAATATAATACACAAATAAATTATTTTAAAAAATATTATTGTTATGAAAAAAGTATTAATAGCAACAGAAAAGCCCTTTGCTCCTGCTGCGGTAGAGCAAATAAAAAAGGTTACGGATAAAGCCGGTTATCAACTGGTTTTACTGGAAAAATACACTGATGTTGATGAATTTAAAAAAGAAGTCAGTGATGTAGATGCACTGATTGTCAGGAGCGACAAAGTTACACAGGATATAATTAATGCAGCAAAGAATTTAAAAGTTGTAGTTCGTGCAGGAGCCGGCTATGACAATCTTGACCTCGATGCCTGTACAGCCAAAGGAATAGTAGCTATGAATACCCCCGGCCAAAATTCTAATGCCGTTGCTGAACTGGCTTTTGGTATGATGATTTATCATATCAGAAATGGTTTTAATGGCAAGCCGGGTAATGAACTTAGGGATAAAAAGCTCGGAATACATGCTTTTGGTAATGTAGGAATGTTTGTTTCCGAAATTGCCAAAGGTTTTGGTATGGATGTATATGCATATGATCCGTTTGTCTCAACAGATGAAATTAAAAAGAAAGGCGTGAAAGTTCTTGAAAGTGCTGAGGAGCTTTATAAAACATGTCAATATGTTTCGCTTAATATACCCGCTAACGATACAACTAAAAAATCTATTGGTTATCAGTTGCTTTCATTGATGCCAAAAGATTCCAAATTAGTTAATACAGCCAGGAAAGAAGTGATTAACGAAGATGAGTTGCTTAAAATATTTGAAGAGAGACAAGATTTTTCTTATCTCTCAGATGTTGCACCTGATTGTATAGATATAATAGAAAATAAATACCCGGGCAGATATGTATTTACTGCAAAAAAAATGGGTGCACAAACTTCTGAAGCAAACATTAAAGCAGGTATTGCCGCAGCTCAACAAATTATAAATTATTTTGAAAAAGGCGATACTAAGTTTCAGGTCAATAAATAAAACAAATATATATTCACTATCAGAACATGATTGACCTGAAAATTTTTAATTTAAAAACCGGCACATACATACCGCCCTAATTAATAGTGCTGTATGTATGTGCCATATAGGATATGTTAATATAATCCTATATTATCTTATTATAATTTTAGAATTCACTATAAATAATTAATTACGGCTGACTTGCAATACAGTCCTGTTTTGTTAAACCAAAAAATATTCAAAAAAATATGGCAACACTTAAGCCTTTTAAGGGTTATAGACCACCAAAAGAAATAGTAAAAGACCTCGCATCAAGGCCTTATGATGTATTAGATTCTGATGAAGCACGTAAAGAAGCAGGAACTAATCCTTATAGCTTTCTAAGGGTAGTAAAACCTGAAATAGAGCTGCCGGAAGATACTAATTTATATTCCCAGTCTGTTTATGACAAGGCACTATCAAATTTTAAAAAATTTATAAATAATGGGTACCTTGTTCAGGATAATAAAAGACACTTCTATGTTTATGCTCAATCCTGGGGAAATAAAACTCAGTATGGTATTGTCGGTTGCGCCGGAGTAGAAGATTACATGAATGACATCATAAAAAAGCACGAACTCACCAGGCCGGATAAAGAAGAAGACCGCATGAAACATGTACGTATAACGAATGCAAATGCAGAGCCAGTATTTTTTACTTACCCGGCACAAAAGGAAATTGATGATATTGTTGCCGGGGTTGTTAAAAATGAACCTGTTTATGATTTTATAAGTGATGATAATTTCGGACATCATTTTTGGATTATTGAAGATGATTCAACAATTCAAAAACTGGAAAAGCTTTTTGATAAAGTTCCAAACTTTTATGTGGCTGATGGTCATCATAGAACTGCAGCAGCTGCATTGGTTGGAAACGAAAAGAAAAAGAATAATCCCAACCATACGGGTAACGAAGAATACAACTATTTTATGGCTGTATTATTCCCCGATAACCAACTTACTATTATTGATTACAACAGGGTGGTTAAAGATTTAAATGGTTTGAGCGAAGAAGAGTTCATTAATAAATTAAAAGAGAATTTTGAAATAGAAAAAAAAGGCAGCCAACCTTATAAACCCGCTAAATTACATACTTTTGGAATGTATTTAGAAGGAGAATGGTATTCATTAAAAGCAAAAGATAATACGTATGATGATAATGACCCTATAGGTGTGCTGGATGTAACCATCTTATCAAAATATGTACTGGATGAAATATTAGGAATAAAAAACCTTCGTACCGACAAGAGAATTGATTTTGTTGGTGGTATTCGCGGTCTTGAAGAGCTTGAAAGGCGTGTGGACAGTGGTGAAATGAAAGTTGCTTTCGCACTTTATCCGGTTACAATGAAACAACTTATGGATATTGCTGATACCGGTAATATAATGCCACCTAAAACAACATGGTTTGAGCCAAAACTCAGAAGCGGGTTGGTTGTGCATACACTTGATTAATTGGTAGTGAGAAAGAAAAGGTGAGGTATAACAATAACCCAACAAAATATTATGTTTTTAAAGATTAATAATTTTTCGATTATAAATATTTTAATATTATAAAAAATGCCGAAAATTTCACAAAAAGGGCAAAAAATGCCTGAATCGCCAATCAGAAAATTGGTTCCATATGCTGAAAAAGCTAAAGAGAAAGGAAGGAAGGTGTTTCATCTCAACATTGGTCAGCCCGACATTGAAACACCTCAATCTATGATTGATGCTATGCATAATCTTGATGTTAAGGTCATCGAATACAGCCATTCGGCTGGTATTATTTCGTACAGGCGAAAAATGTGCGAATATTATGCAAGGCATGATATCCATATTACCCCCGATGACATAATTGTAACTGCGGGGGCTTCTGAAGCCATCCTTTTTGCCGTACAAACATGCCTTAACCCGGGCGATGAAATAATTATTCCTGAACCCTTCTATGCCAACTATAATGGCTTTGCAACCAGTGCCGGTGTAAAAGTGAAACCAATAGTTTCAACCATTGAAGAAGATTTTGCATTACCGCCTATTTCTGAATTTGAAAAAGTAATTACACCGGCTACAAAAGCAATAATGGTATGCAACCCTAATAATCCCACAGGATATTTGTATTCAGAAAAGGAACTTGAAACTTTACGCGAAATAGTAAAAAAATATGACTTATATCTTTTTGCCGATGAGGTTTACCGGGAGTTTTGCTATGACGGCAGGAAACATTTTTCTGTAATGAATCTAAAAGAAATAGAAAATAATGTAGTACTGTTTGATTCTGTTTCAAAACGCTATAGTGCATGTGGTATTCGAGTTGGTTCTATGATTTCACGCAACAAAGAGGTTATAAGCACTGCCATGAAATTTGCACAGGCAAGACTAAGCCCACCGTCGCTGGGGCAATTTGCTTCTGAAGCCGCTATGGATACACCTGACAGCTACTTCGATGAAATGATCACCGAATATAAAGCAAGGCGCGATACATTAGTTGCAGCACTCAATAAAATGGAAGGAGTAGTTTGTCCTAATCCAAGCGGTGCTTTTTATGTAACAACAAAATTGCCGGTTGATGATACAGACAAATTCTGTCAATGGTTGCTCGAAGAGTTTAACTATGAAAACCAAACCGTAATGATGGCTCCGGCCACAGGATTCTATTCAACGCCGGGTAAAGGTATTAATGAGGTACGTATTAGCTATGTCCTTAATGTAGAAGACCTGAAAAAAGCAATGAAATGCCTCGAAGAAGCATTAAAGATATATCCCGGACGTACTATATAAATTTTTTGACTGCAAAACCCAAAAGAGAGAACAGGTTGTGGCTGTTCTCTCTTTTTATGTCCTGCCTTTATTAAATCAGGCTCATTACTAACGGCTACCATGGCGTCTGCTGACTTCCGGTTAAGAGAAACCTCACCAGGTAAGGGTTTGCTACTTCCGACTATCGCCGTTGCATCTATATAAACCTACTCTTTGAGTTTGGGCTTTCAATGATGTAATTACTTTTCCATAAGCTTATGCCTAATATGCGCCACATAAATCATAACGTGTAATACTGACTTATGCGACCTTCCCAATAAATGTTTTAAATCTGCTGCAGGTCATGTTATAATGAAAGTCAACTGCAATTAATATAGAATGGCATTTTTATTGCTGGGTATTCTTTTTTAAAAAAAATTTTTATATAATTATTAATATTTGTTAAAAATATTATTTTTGTAACAAAATAACTTTTTTTAGTATAATAAAAAACCATTTTAACATGAAAAACAGAAGAATTATGTTCCGGATTTGCGCTATGGCGATTATTGCATCATTTATGTTTATTAACTTGAGTTGCAGTGACGATGATGAAACAAAACCCGATAACGGTCATTCTATTGAGTATGGCACTGTTACCGACATTGATGGTAATGAGTATGTTACAGTTATATTGGGTGATCAGGAATGGATGACTGAGAATCTGCGCACTACAAAATATTCAGATGGATCGCTTATTTATTACTTAGAGGATAACACTGAATGGTCTAACACAAAATCGGGTGCAATGGCCGTTTATCCTCATGATGGCGGTGTTCATGAAGATGATATTGAGGGGATTGAATCCGATGAAGAAATGGCAGATGCTTATGGCAAATTATATAACTGGTATGCAGTTGATGATACAAGAGGCCTTTGTCCTGCAGGCTGGGTTGCTCCAAGTGATGATGACTGGACACAACTAAGAGAATACCTTATTGATAATTATGATGATATTAAACCGGATAATATTGGCCAGGCGTTAAAATCATGCCGCCAGGTTGAATCGCCCGAAGGAGGTAATTGTGATACAGAAGAACATCCAAGGTGGAACATCTCAGATGAAGCCTTCGGAAAAGATATTTTTGGATTTTCAGCTCTTCCTTCAGGTTACCGGTATCCAAATGGAGCTTATTATCATATAGGAGATTATGCCAAGTTCTGGACAGCCGACGAAACTGCAACAAGCGGGTTCGCAAGAAGGCGATACATAAGGCGTGGGAGCAACAAACTCTATGAAGGTGTAGATATGAATAATAACGGCTTCTCGGTTCGTTGTATAAAAGATTAATTACACAGCTAAGCAGGTTAAACCATTCTATTATAAGATTGATTAATTAAAGTAAAACCATTAAAGAACCTCAGTTATTCTTAACCGGTCAGTAATACAGGCCGGTTAAGGATAACGTGAGATTTGCCCGCCTTAAAATTTTCCTAACCCATAAAATTTTAGAAATAAATGAAGACCTAAGTTAAAATATTGAATATGGAAAAATATTCTGCGCTTATTTTATAATTCTTAGTAAGAAGCATTATTTTTATTAAATTTGACACTTTATTTAATCAAAAACAATTAAAAAGTACTTACTATGACAAATATAAAAGTAGCTATCAACGGTTTTGGACGCATCGGAAGGCTGAGTTTAAAAGCTGCCATGCAACATGATAATATTGATGTTGTTGCAGTTAATGATCTTACTGATAGTGCGACATTGGCATATTTATTAAAACATGATTCGGTTCACGGACAATTTCCGGCTGATATTGAAGCCGGGGAGGGTCATATCATGATTAATAATAAGAGAATAAAGGTTTATTCTGAGAAAGACCCTGCTAATCTTCCATGGGATAATCTGGGTATACAGGTAGTTATTGAGTCAAGCGGTGTTTTTCGTACACGCGATACCATAGAAAAGCATTTGCAAGCCGGAGCCGAAAAGGTTATTTTGTCTGTGCCTGCAAAGTCGGAGGATGATGTTGATGCAACTATTGTTCTTGGAGTTAATAACAATGATCTGGAGCCGGGACACAGAATCATTTCAAATGCTTCATGTACTACCAACTGCCTTGCCCCGGTGGCAAAGGTATTGAATGATAATTTTCATGTTAAACGGGGGCTTATGAATACCATTCATTCTTACACTAATGACCAGGCAATACTTGATGCACCTCATAAAGACCTCAGAAGAGCAAGGGCTGCCGCAATAAATATCATACCAACAAGTACAGGAGCAGCAAAAGCAATCGGATTAGTAATTCCTTCAATGAAAGGCAAACTTGACGGCTTTGCATTAAGAGTGCCCACTCCTGATGGCTCAATTGTTGACCTGACCTGTGAAGTGGAAAAAAATGTTACCCGTGATGATGTAAATAACGCAATGAAAGAAGCTGCCAACGGCCCTATGAAAGGAATACTTGAATACTCCACCACTCCGATTGTTTCAACCGATATAATAGGTAATACACATTCATCAATTTTTGACTCGTCTATGACACAGGTGCTGGATTCTAATTTCGTGAAAATTTTATCATGGTATGATAATGAATATGGCTATGCCTGCAGAGTTGTAGATATGATAAATAAAATCACATAATACGCTTGCAATTAAGTGAGTTTATTTAATTGCCGGCTAAAAATATCTTTTGTAAAGGCAGTTCATGTAGTAATTATGCATGAACTGCTTCTTTTTTAGGGTCAAAATATTCCAACTTTACATCCTCGCCGTCAAAAACAGCATAAGAAAAAGTATTAATCCATTCACCGGTATTAACATATAAACTGTTTTTGCCAACAGATACAGACATGGGTAAATGCCTGTGACCGAAAACAAAAAAATCATAATGTTTTTGTGTAAGTTTATACTTACAATATAATACCAACCGCTCTTTATCTTCACCCAAAAAAACTTCCTGAGCATTATTAATGCGACTTTTACGCGAAAAAAAATTAGCTAAACCAATACCTATTCGAGGATGAAAAAAAGAAAAAATCTTTTGGCTGATCCTGTTTTGAAATATTTTCTTAATGATCTTGTAGCTTTTATCATCAGGACCCAAACCATCGCCATGACCTATCATAAAATACTTGTTGCCAATATATTTTTCGGCAGGTTTTGAGAATACATGCAAATTCAGCTCTTTCTGAAAATAATGAAAGTTCCACATATCATGATTGCCGGTAAAATAAAATATCTTAATACCCGAATCAGTCAATTCGGCAAGCTTACCAAACAAACGTGTATAACCTTTAGGAACAACATCCTTGTATTCAAACCAAAAATCAAAAATATCACCCAAAAAATATATTTCCCCGGCCTGTGATTTTATAATATCTAACCACCTGACCAAAAGCTTTTCTCTCTCCAGGCTGGTCTTAAACCCCGAAACTCCCAAATGTGCATCGGATAAAAAATATACTTTCCTGTTTGTTGCCGAATCATGAAGATGAGTTTTATTTTTAAAGTATGGTAAAGTCATTATTTTATTATATTTTTGACGCGCAAAAAAACATACATCAAATTGGCCTGCTAAAATAAGTATTTATAAATAAATTGTTGCTATTTATCAATATTAAAATATATACATTATAGCAACAAAGTAATCAATTTATGCCGGCAGCCAATATTCTGAATAATGCTTAAAAAATTTTACAAATCATATTATCTTAAAAATAAAAAAAGATAACTATAATCTGACATTTTATTGTATCTTTATCTTTCTAAGATAAATATTTTTTGTCATTTTCAGCTAAATGTTTTTTGTTATACGAAGTTTGAATATTTTTTATAACAACTAAAATACAATTAATATAAACTAATAATAACCTCATGAAACAATTATTATCAGCATTAAGCAAAATTTCGCAAACAAGTATTAATTCAAATTTAGTAAAAAATGTACTTGACAAAATTGATTTTACTTGTCTAGATTATAAGAATTATCTCGAAGGTTATGATCTGAAAAAATATAACAAGATTATTGTTAAAGAAAAGCCTTTACAGATCTTTATTGTAACCTGGCCTGCACAAGTGAGCCTCCCGATTCATCAGCACAATAAGTACTGGGGATATATCGGGGTTTTAGAAGGTGTAGTTTCGGAATCACTATATGCATTTGATGATAAAAAAAAGTTGTTGAGTATTCATCCATCAAGAACAATAAATAAAGGAGAAATTATATTTGAACCATTAAATATTATTCATCAAATATCAAATCCGTCGCCTTTGGATGTTTCAGTTTCAATACATTTTTATCACCCATCTGATTATGATTATGACGGCACATTACTGTTTGATGTTGAAACTAAAAAATTAGCCGAATTAAATAAAGATGCCCCCTACGTAAGCTGGAATCATCCAAAAAAGTATTACAAGCGGATGGAAGATAATGCATTTGAAGTTGTAAAGTTGTGGTAATAAATATTAATTGATTTGCATATTATAAGCTAATTATTAAAATGGGAAGAAACACTTATTGTTTTTTCCCGTTTTTTTTTGCTTTTGTGTTAGGAATCAAAACCTTTTATATTTTACTTTTCGGGCTGCTGCTCAAGTTGTGCAAAAGCATCGTTTGCTTTTTTAATAAGTTCTTCTTGTATATTACGAAAGTATGACTTCTTTTCTTTGTTGTCAATATCTTTAGGAGGATTATTAACTTTCTTTATAAGGTCATTTCGCATTGTAACGATTTCTTCTATTATTTTATTAATTTCTTTACGTTTGTTTTCTTCGGCAAAATAGTATTGCAAAAAACAATTGCCAATAACCTCATCAGAAAGAAAATTTATATCTTTTTTCAGATTCTTTATAGTAGCCATTTTATATATTTTTATTTTTTTTATAATTTACCTGATTATAAAATCATAACTCCGGGTATTTCTTCAGCCTTTTTGTATATGTAAATAACATCTTCGGGTTTGTTCATTGTATCTTTTATTGTTACAGAAAGATATTTACCTTTTTTTGATTCTTTACGGTATATCTTCGCATTTTCATAAAACATACTTTCCACCTGTGCCATTACTTTGTTGTCAGCCGGCATTATAAACTTAAACATGTAAACACATGGCCATGACTTTTGTTCATTAAGAACTTTTCGTAACCCGTTATATTTTTTACCTGGTAAAGCCATCAGCACCGCCTGCTATAAACCCGTAATTATGTAAATTTAAGTCCATTACAAAGATAATAAATATTATATCTCGATAGTATGATTTACAAAAATTGATTTATTAAAAAGCTTTATTTATTGATAAGCTATTAATCAACATTATCATGCAAAAATGAGTTGTTTGATTTTATTTTAGCCTTTTTTTCTTTATCAATATCAAGAGTATAATGTGATACTTGTGATTCATTGCTTGAGGGTACTTTGCTTAAAACGACATTTCTTCTTATGAAAGCCGGCTCATTTTCAACATCTTTTAATCCCTCGGGGGTTTTAATTTTCAGGCTAAGCTCTCTAAGTTTTTTCTCCCGTTCATGGATCCTTTGTTGTAATTTTTCTTCGTTGTATATTTGTTCGCCTGTTTTATTCTCATCATTTTTTTGTTCGGCAGCATCATCAACCTCTTTCTCACTTGTCTTTTTATTTTGAGAAGTGTCGACATCAAACTCAATTGTCAGTTTTTTCTGAGACGGGTCATCATTAGCTGATCCCTGGTTTTTTTTACTTTCTTTCTGCTTTGCTTTATTCACGAGCCTTATATCGTTTGAAGGCTCGCTATAATCTTTGGGTTCGGATTTTACAGAGGGTTTTTCAGGTTCCAATGTCACAACCTTTTTTTCTTTGTCCTGATCTTCAAAATCATATCCGAATTTAGTATGAGAGCTAAATCCTGTAGCCACAAGAGTAACACTTATATTATTGCCCAGGTTTTCATCTTTACCCAACCCCCAGATTATTTCGGCATTCGATCCTGCTTCTGTCTGTATGTATTCGGTAATTTCGGTAATCTCATCCATTAATGCTTCTTCTTTGCCGCTGGTTATGTTAAGCAATATATTGCTTGCGCCATGTATATTGTTATCGTTAAGCAATGGCGATGCAAGGGCTGTTTCAATAGCTTTTACCGACCTGTTATCACCTTCTGCAATACCTGTTCCCATAATAGCCACGCCACTGTTGAGCATTACGGTTTTTACATCTGCAAAATCAACATTAATATATCCGGTGCGTGTTATTATTTCAGCAATACCTTTTGAAGCAGTTGTAAGAACATTGTCAGCTTTAGCGAAAGCTTCTGAAACCGAGAGGTTGCCATACAGCTCTCTCAACTTATCATTACAAATGATAAGAAGTGTATCTACATTTTCTTTTAGTTCTTTAATACCTTCGTCTGCTTGCATCTTCCGTTTTCTTCCTTCAAAAGCAAAGGGAAGAGTTACAATACCCACGGTAAGTATTCCCTGCTCTTTAGCTTCTTTAGCTATAACCGGGGTTGCCCCGGTGCCGGTACCCCCTCCCATTCCGGCAGTAATAAAGATCATTTTGGTGTTTTTTTCCAAAACTTCTTTAATACTGTCAATATCTTCAATAGCGGCATTTCTGCCGACTTCGGGGAGGCTTCCCGCACCCCTGCCTTCAGTAAGCCCTGCTCCCAACTGTATCTTGTTAGGCACAGGGCTCTTTTGCAATGCCTGTGAATCGGTGTTGCAAACTATGAAATCAACACCTTCAATTCCTTGTTTGAACATGTGGTTAACAGCATTGCTGCCACCACCACCAATACCTAAAACCTTGATTATAGATGATTGGTTTTTTGGTAAATCGAATTTTATCATTGTATCATTTTTCATTATTATTCAATTTTGTTGGGTTTTTAATAAGAGTTTGTTTAATAAAAAAACAGTTAAGAGTTTTTGCAAACTGCAATATTTTTTAATTAAGTTGTACTATCTTCATCTTCAAAAAACTGCTTTATCTTTGACAAGAAGCTGTTTTTTAAGTTTTTGCTTTGTGTAGCTATTCCGCTCTTTTTTTTCTTTTTATTACTCATATTCTGAAAACCCTTAATAACCAACCCCACACCTGTAGCATGCATCGGCTGACTAATTTCCCCTGAAAGGGTTTTTGCAAGATGCTCGTTGGGATATCCTATTCTTGTATCCATACCGGTGATAAACTCCGAGAGCTGTGCCACATGCTTCATTTGGCTTCCACCACCGGTCAAAACAACTCCTGCTATAAGCTTTTTTTCATAGCCTGAAGTTTTTATTTCATAATATACATGTTCAATAATTTCCTCCATTCTCGCCTGTATGATATGTGCAAGATTGCGCAATGATATTTCCTTTGGTTCACGGCCTTTTAAGCCGGGTATTGAAACTACTTCTTCATCTTTATTTTCACTTGCAAGGGCTGACCCAAATCCAATTTTCAAAGCTTCTGCCTGGCTTTTAATGATTGAACAGCCTTCCTTTATATCTTCAGTAATCGCATTACCTCCCAATGGAATTACAGCAGTATGGCGAATAATATCATCCTGAAAAACAGCTATGTCAGTTGTTCCTCCCCCTATATCAACAAGAACAACACCGGCTTCCTTTTCCTCCTGGCTTAATACGGCTTCGGCAGATGCCAGCGGCTCAAGTATCATATCGCATATATTTAAACCGGCTTTTGTAGCACATTTTTCAATGTTTTTTGCCGCCGATACCAATCCTGTTATTACATGAAAGTTTGCCTCCAGACATATACCTGCCATACCAATTGGATGACGTGTCACTTGCTCATTATCTATGATATAATCCTGTGGAATTACATGTATGATCTCTTCACCCGGAGGCAAAACAAGCTTGTACATGTTTTCAACAAGCGTATCAATATCTTGCTGATTGATCTCATCTTCCATGCTATTCCTGATAATATTACCCCTGTGTTGAAGACTGCGAATATGCTGGCCGGCTATACCGGCATTAACAACATTAATTTCAACTCCCGAACTTTGTTCGGCTTCTTTAACTGCAGCATGCATCGAATCAACAGTGTGTTGAATGTTGGATACTATACCCCGGTTAACACCAAGCGACTTACCCTTACCCATACCTAATATTTCGATTTTGCCGTATTCATTCCGGCGCCCAACAATGCATGCAATTTTTGTTGAACCAATGTCTAAACCAACTATTATTTCTGATGTTGCCATATATTTATTTTTTTATTTTGCACAAACAACTTGATTCTTATATTTAAGATTTATTCTAGAATATTTATTCCATCCTGTTTGAGTAAGCCCGTAATTATAAAAAACCCAAAGCTTGTTAAATTTTTGTTCCATTCTGTCAATACTGCCAAACTCAATTATATGTGAACCATTTTTGGGAATAAGCTTAAATTTTTTATCTGAACAAACATACATTTGGCCAATAAAAACATTCAATAAACTATGATTATCAATATATTCAGCTAATTTAAAAATGTCTTTCATCACTGAATATTCCTGCTCATTCAACTCCTCTTCCGACAACTGATTCAAATCAACTAAAGGTGAATATTGGCTGTTTATACTACCACTAACAACCATGACACGTGCAGTATAATCACTGCTCAAAGGCATTAACCGGCCATCAGTATCGATATAAAAACTTTGCCCGCTAGCATTAACCACTCTAATTAAAGGCCGGCGTTGAGTAATATCAGTATGAAGCTTACCGTTAATTGTTCTATACACATCAGCATCCCTCACATAAGTCATTCCGGTAATGAAATTCTCAATTTTGTTCAAACTCTGTCTGTTTAAATAATTTCCACCGGTGGTATCAAACTTTGTGTAAACCTCTTGATTTATTTCAGCCGGCTCAATAAAATAATTTCCACAAGAACGATCAACATTGACGTTAATAGAGTTGCAAACAAGTAAATTATTTGATTCAATAGCTAAGCCCATCAAAACAAAAATTAAAACAGGAATAAGTATATAATAAAAAACCCTGAATATTTTCTTAACCATACTTTTCATTTTTAATTTTGTAATTCATCAATATAGTTAATGGGTCAACCAGCCTGTCAATATCTCCTGCGCCCATCGTAAGAAGTATTTCCACATCTTTTTTTTCTAAAAATTCAACGACCTGGTCACTCCTAAGAATGTATTTATTTTCGAGCTTTATTTTTTCGAACAATGCCTTGCTCGAAACCCCTTGTATGGGTTTTTCACGAGCAGGGTAGATATCTAATAACAAAAGCTCATCAAGAAGCTGCAGGCTTTCAGCAAACTCATCCATAAAATCATTTGTCCGCGAGTAAAGGTGAGGTTGAAAGACCCCTGTTATTTTTTTCCCCGGCAACAAATTTCTTACAGAACCGATAAAAGCTTTAAGCTCTTCAGGATGATGTGCATAATCATCTATATATGCTATATTATCACTATAACATTTTATATCAAACCTTCTCTTAACACCTTCATAAGTACTTAAAGCATTCGTTATTGTGTCGCTTTTTATACCTAACAAATGAGATATTGCAATAGCAGCAAGGCTATTTTCAACATTATGATAACCCGGAACTTTAAGTTTTATATTATCTATATCAACACAACCTTTTACATCAAAGTAGTTAATTAAATTTTTATGCCTAAAGTTTCTGGTAAAAATGTCGCCTGGCTTTTCAACACTGTAACCGGTTACTTTAACGATTAAATCATCGGGATACGGTAAACTGTCATGTATAACCAGGTGTCCGTTTTTATCAATACTATTTATAAACTGAAAAAATGTTTCTTTCAGTGATTTTTGATTTATATATATATCCAGATGATCTGCATCCATTGATGTTATAACAGCATAATAAGGTTTGAGTTTAAGAAAAGACTTATCAAATTCGTCGGCTTCTACTACTATCCATTGAGGATTGTCATCACCGATATAGTTTGAAGAGTAATTCTTGGTTATCCCTCCTACAAATCCATTAATTCTAATGCCGGCATACTTCATTATATGAACCAGCATAGAAGTAACGGTAGTCTTCCCATGAGTGCCGGCAATAGCTATTGTAGGGATATTTTTTGAAATCATTCCAAGCACTTCTGCTCTTTTCATAAACCTCAAGCCGCTATTTTTGAGCTTTTTGATGATACCGAGCTCATCTTTTACGGCTGGTGTATAAATAACAAGATCAATATTTTCAGGCAATAGTTCAGGTTTATCATCAAATATTATATCGACACCTTTGTCAATGAGCCTATCGGTAATTGGCGAGCGAGTTTTATCATAACCCGCAACGCAAACACCATTGTCAAGGAAAAAATGGACAAGACCACTCATACCAATTCCTCCTATACCGATAAAATAAACCTTATTTAATGTTTTTAAATCCACAATAAATTATTTTATTGAACTCATTATTACACTTGTTATTCTGTCGGCCGAATCTTTTACCGTAAATCCGGTTAACTTTTCTTTTAAACGATATATTTTTTCATCATCAAAAATGTTATTCAAAACCACATTTCCAAGTTTTTCAACTGCTTGCGAATCTTTAACAAGCAATGCAGCATTATGATTAACCAGAGCCAGGGCATTTTTTGTTTGATGGTCCTCAGCTACATTTGGAGACGGAATAAAAATAGCAGGTTTTTGAACTACACATATTTCACTGACGCTAATTGCTCCGGCTCTGGAAACCAACATATCACAAACAGTATAAGCCAGGTCCATGCGGTCAATAAAAGGCAAAATCTTAACTCCCACCATCGCCCTATCATTAACAAACTTGGTGGCTTGGGGATAATACAATTTCCCGGTTTGCCAGATAACTTGTATATTATTATCAATAAACAAGTTTATATTGGCCATAACACTTTTGTTTATTGTCTTTGCCCCCAAACTTCCTCCCAAAACAAGTAAAGTTTTTTTCTGGTCCGAAAGACCGAAAAACTTTACTGCTTCTTCATATTTATTTTCAATATCGATAATATCTTGTCTTACAGGATTGCCGGTAAAATATATTTTTGATTTGGGAAAATATTTATCCATGCCATCATAGGCAACACATATACTGTCTGCCCGCCTGGCAAGCAACCTGTTCGTTAGCCCCGGATATGAATTTTGTTCCTGTATAACACAAGGTATCTTGCGTTTTGATGCCACATGTACAACAGGCCCGCTTGCATAACCGCCAACACCAACCACCACATCGGGTTTAAATCTTTTAACGATATTTTTTGCTTTGATCATACTTGATATTAGCCGTGGAATAACAAATAAATTTTTGTAGGTAATTTTACGCTGCAATCCTGATATATTAAGTCCTAAAATATGATACCCTGCTTTAGGTACCTGTTCCATCTCCATTTTACCTTTTGCACCTACAAACAGAACCTGTAGAAACTGAACTTTCTTTTTCAGGGCATCAGCTATAGCTATAGCCGGAAACACATGTCCACCGGTACCACCACCACTTATAATAACCCTTAATTTTTCATACTGATGCATAATCACCTCCTTCTATTTCCTGGTTCTGGTTCTCTTCTATTGTCCTGCTAACACTTAATATTATACCTATAGCTATACTTGTAAACCACAAAGATGTACCTCCCATGCTTATGAGCGGTAAAGGCTGGCCGGTTACCGGTATCAGGTCAACCGTCACAGCCATATTGATCATTGCCTGGAAGACCAGGCTGAAGGTTAGCCCGGTAGCCAGTAAGGTCCCGAAATTACCGGGACTTCGGTGTGCAATCCTTATACCCCTGAAAAGAAGTATCATATAGAGCAACACTATACTTATAGCCGCAATTAACCCGTATTCTTCAATAATTATTGCATAAATAAAGTCTGAAAAAGCTTGTGGCAAAAAGTTTCGTTGTGTACTGTTACCCGGAAGTTTACCAAAAACCCCGCCTGAAGCAATTGCAATTTTTGCCTGATCACTTTGATATGTATCACTATGCTCTTTATTAAGATAGTTTTCTATCCGGCTTTGCCAGGTAAATAACCTGCCCTGGTCAGGTGATCTTAACATTACCGCAATAAATATAGTAAGCAAAACCAAGCCTATTGAACACATAGCAAAAATATACTTGAAATTCACCCTTCCTACAAACATCAATACAACACAAGTTAAAAATATAACTATAGCAGTAGACAGGTTAGCAGGCAAAATAAGGCCACATACAATGAATACAGGCAAAATAACAGGCAAAAATGCTGATTTAAAATCTTTTATCTGATCCTGCTTTTTTGTAAGAAGCCTGGCAAGATACATGATTAATGCCAGCTTGGCGAAATCTGAACTTTGAAAACTGATATTAATAACAGGTAAGATTAACCAACGGTTAGCATCATGAATTGTTTGACCGTGGAAAAGCGTAAATATCAGTAAGGGTATTGCTATAATAAGCATTATTTGAGATAGCCTGGAATAATATGTATACTTGATCTTGTGCGCCAAAAACATTAAAAATAAACCGAAAATCAAAATCATAAAATGCTTCAGAAGATAATACTCGGTATTACCACCTCTAATGCGATAAGCCAATGTACCGGTTGAACTGTATACAGCCAGCACTGAAATTACAGATAAAATAATAACAACCATCCAAATGGTTTTATCTCCTTTTATTTTATTAAAAAAACTACTCATTCTCTGTTTTCGTTAATTAAAATTGCTTTGGTTTATATAAAAAATATTTTTATGATTGCACTATATTAAAAGCATATAAACAAGCATACTTTTTTTATTTATTAAGTATTCAAAGATCATAAACAGCTTGTTTAAACTGGTTTCCCCTATCCTCATAATTATCAAACAGGTCAAAACTTGCACATGCGGGTGATAACAATACGGCATCACCCGGAGCGCCCATATTATATGCCGCTTTTACAGCATCCCGGGCACTTTGAGTCTCAGTAACAGGTATATTATAATCATTAAAAGCCTTAATAATGCGTTCGTTGTTCACTCCAAGACAAACAATAGCCTTAACTTTTTGCTTTACAAGGTATTGCAAATCGGAGTAATCATTACCTTTATCCATGCCACCGACAATCCAGATTACAGGTTTAGTCATGCTCTCAAGAGCAAACCATGTGGAATTTACATTTGTGGCTTTACTATCATTAAAAAACTCTATCCCTCTGACAAGACTAACTGATTCAAGCCTGTGCTCAACATTTTTGAATTCACTCAAACTCTCTTTGATAATAACCTTACGAATATCAAGCAAACGTGCAGTTATACCCGAAGCCATTGAGTTGTAAATGTTATGTTTACCCTGTAGTGGTAGTTCTGTTAAATTCATAAAAAACTCCTTATTCTTAATTTTAAATACGATTTTTTTGTCGTCTGTTGTGTATGCACCCTTATCTAATGTTACTTTTTGTGAAAAAGGATAGCATAGAGCTTTTGTTTTTATTTTTTTTATTTTTTCAACTATAACCTGATCATCAGCATTATAAATAATATGATCACCAACTTCCTGATTTTGGAAAATTCTAAATTTGGAATTGCTGTACTTTACAAAATCTTTATCATACCTGTCGAGGTGATCAGGCGTGATATTCAGCAAAACAGCTATATCAGCTTTAAACTTGAACATTGTATCAAGCTGAAAGCTGCTTATTTCCAAAACAAAATAATCATAATCACGCTCGGCCAATTTCCACGCAAAGCTATCTCCCACATTCCCTGCAAGACAAACATCCAATCCTGCCTTTTTTAAAATATCAAAAGTCATTATTGCAGTGGTGGTTTTGCCGTTACTTCCACTGATACATATCATCTTAGCTTTCGAAAATCTCCCTGCAAACTCGATTTCCGATATTACCGGTATGCCGGAAGCAATTGACTCTTTAACTATATCAACATTTTCAGGGATACCGGGACTTTTAATAATTTCGTCACTATTAAAAATTTTTGCCCTGCTATGCTTTTCCTCCTCCCACTCAATATTATTATTTTTAAGAACGTCTTTATATTTATCATCTATCCTGCCTTTATCTGATACAAATACCCTATAACCTTTTTTCTTTGCCAGTAAAGCAGCACCGGTTCCACTTTCACCTCCTCCCAATACAACTATATTACCGGTACTTTCCATCTGTTTATCTTTTTTTATTTTATGTTATTCATTTTTCAACTTATAGATTTATTTATTAACCATGATTATCTTATTTTAAGTGTTATAACAGAAAATACAGCCAATAGAATACCTATTATAAAGAAGCGTTGCACAATTTTTGCTTCATGATGCCCTTTCATCTGGTAATGATGATGAATAGGAGCCATTCTGAAAACTCTCCTGCCTTCTCCAAGTTTACGTTTGGTTATTTTGAACCATGCTACCTGGATAAGCACTGACAGACTTTCAATAAAAAATATGCCACATAAAATTGGTATCAAGAGCTCTTTTCTGATAACAATAGCAAATACAGCTATAATGCCCCCCAGTGATAAACTGCCGGTATCACCCATAAATATTTGTGCCGGATATGAATTATACCATAAAAATCCTATACATGCACCGATAAATGCTGCCATAAATATAACAAGCTCACCGGTATGCGGTATATACATAATGTTGAGATAATCAGCGAAAAGTATATTACCCGACACATAAGCAAGTATTGCCAGTGTGGAGCCAATTATGGCAGAAGTGCCTGTAGCGAGCCCATCAAGACCGTCAGTGAGATTTGCACCATTTGAAACAGCTGTTATTATCAGTATAACAATCGGTATATAAACAAGATAGGCATACTTTTGGTATCGTTCACCAAAAATCATGGTTATCAATACAGAATAATCCAACTCATTGTCTTTTACAAAAGGTATTGTTGTTTTTGTTGATTTTACAGATTCTTTGGCAAAAGGCGATATTGTTTCATCATCCTGATTCATATTTAAAAGCCCCACGGGCTGCTCAAATTCAAAATCTGTTTCTGTTTTTTCTCTAATAACAACTGACTCATTAAAAAAAATAGTTGCACCTACTATAATACCCAATATAACCTGCCCTATTATTTTGAACTTGCCATGAAGGCCTTTTTTGTCTTTTCTGAAAACCTTAATGTAATCATCAGCTAAACCTATAACAGCTAACCATATTGTTGAAATAACCATTAATATAATGTATATATTATCGGGTTTTGAAAGCAATAATGTGGGTATAATTATAGCGGCAACAATAATTAAGCCGCCCATAGTAGGTATGCCTTGCTTGTGCTTTTGTCCTTCCAAACCTAAATCACGAACTTCTTCTCCAATTTGTAATCTCTTCAAATAGTTGATGATCTTTTTCCCAAACATTAATGATATAAGCAAAGACAATATTATTGCCATGCCGGCTCTAAAAGAAATAAACTGAAATAGCCCTGTTCCGGGAATGTCAAAGTTTTTATCAAGAAAGTCAAAAATATAATAAAACATATATTATTTATTTAAGATTCAGAGTAAAAAATTTTCAAGTATTTTTTTATCATCAAAAGGTTTTTTTTCTCCCTTTACATCCTGATATTTTTCATGACCCTTCCCTGCCACCAGGATAATATCATTTTTTTCAGCCAGTTTACATGCAGTTTTTATTGCCTGAAGGCGATCAGTAATACTTATTGATTTTTTCTTTTCAACCGGGTCAAGCCCTTTTTCCATCTGCCCAATGATTAATTCAGGATCTTCAAAACGTGGGTTGTCGGAGGTAAAAATCACATTATCGCTATATTTTGCAGCAATTATGGCCATCAATGGTCTTTTCTCAGTATCGCGATCTCCGCCGCAACCTATCACGGTAATAACCTTTTCATTCCTGGTACGCATATTCGAAATGGCAGCCAGGACATTTTCAAGAGCATCGGGTGTATGGGCATAATCAACAATAGCCATTATTTTGTCTTTATTAACGAAATAATCGAATCGTCCTTCAACAGCTTCGAGGCTACTTAATAACTTTAGTGTATTACTTTTGTCGAATCCAAGCAACAAGGCTGTTCCATATATTGCCAACAGGTTATAAGCATTATACTCTCCTGCCAGCTTGCACCATAAATCAATTCCGTCAATTTGCATTTGTAAACCCGAAGCAAGGTTTTCAATTAATTTACCCTTAAAATCAGCCATACTTTTTAGGCTATAGGTATACTTTTTTGAAGCGGTATTTTGCAAAATAAATCTTCCGTTTTTGTCATCAATATTTGTAAGGGCAAAAGCTTTATTATCAAGAAGGTCAAAAAATCGCTTCTTTGCTTTCAGGTATTGATCAAATGATTGGTGATAATCAAGGTGGTCATGAGAAATATTAGTAAATACAGCTCCTGCAAACCTGATACCTTCAATACGGTTTTGGCTGATTGCATGTGAGCTTACTTCCATAAAACAATATTTACATCCTTTATCGAGCATTTCACAAAAAATCCTGTTTAACTCAATTGCATCAGGTGTTGTATATATTGCCTCTTTTTTTTCTTCGCCAATCTTATTAGCCACAGTAGAGATCAGTCCGGCTTTTTCTCCTGCTTTTAAAGCAAGTTCATGCAATAACGTTGCGATAGTAGTTTTCCCATTAGTACCGGTTATTCCAACAACTTTTAATTTTGAAGATGGAGAATCAAAAAAGTTGGATGCAATATGCCCTAAGGCTTTAGAGCTATTATCAACTTTCACCCATGTAACATTTTTTGACCGGTTTTTTTGCATCTCCTCACATACAACAGCTATGGCGCCTTTTTCTATTGCCTGATCAACAAACAAATGACCGTCAGTGTTAAGACCACGTATGGCAACAAACAGTGCGCCCGGCCTGACCTCCCTCGAGTCAAACACCACATTACTGATTTCAATGTTAGTAGCTCCATCTACTTTCAGTAGTTTACTTTTGTATAATATGTCATTCAAATATTTCAAATCAAAAAATGTTTATGATAATTCTAAAACAATAACATTTCCGGGTTTTATTCTCAGTCCGGGTCTGATGCTTTGCCGCCGTACAATGCCCTTACCGGAAAAGCGTACTTCCATACCTGCATTTTCAAGTATATACAGGGCATCCTTAAGACTCATTCCAACTACATTTGGCACAAGATTTTGAATAAACTCCCTATCCCGAAATATTACTGTATCCTTTCTTGCTTGGGCCGAAACCCATTGGCTTTCAGGCTTATTTTCAGCATAACATCCAAAATGCTGATATATTTTTGAAATATCATTATAATTACCTGCTCTGAAAGAAGGATAGTAGGCAAGAGAAGGAGTTTTAAAATCCTTTGATGGTAAATTCATTTGTGAAGCAAAAATTTTATCGGCAACTTCCCTGAATACAGGTGCTGCAACCTGGCTGCCGGTGTATATCCATCCTTTAGGATTATGAATATTAACAATCATAGAATACTTGGGATTATCGACGGGAAAATAACCCACAAACGAAGCATTGTAATATACTCCTGATACTCTTCGATAACCAAATTTTGTGTCAGCAACTTGCGCAGTACCAGTTTTTCCTGCTATTTGATATGCCTCAGTATTTATGTTTTTTGCAGTACCGTTTTTAACAACTCCAACAAGCATGTCATTAAGTTTTTTAATAGTTTGTCCTGAAGCAAGACGGTTATTTATCACCTGGGTATCAAAATTTCTGATTTTTTTACCCGTTTGTCGAACTTCTTCCACAAACATGGGCTTTACCATAATACCATCATTTGCCACAGCATTGTATAACGATAATATTTGCAATGGTGTAAAAGAAACTCCATAACCTATTGACATCCATGGAAGAGATACACCCGACCATCCTGAGCTGCCGGCATCTTTAATAAAAGGATTGCCTTCACCTCTAATTTCAAGCCCTAACTTATCTCCTAATCCTAAAGCCTTGATTTTATCAATATAAGACTGGGGATCATTTTTATAATGTTCATAAATAATTTTTGAAATACCAACATTTGAAGAAACCTCAAAAGCATTTTGCACTGAAATAGTTCCAAAGCCATCCTCCTCGGCATCATGCATAGTGCGGTCAGCATAATCAATGCTTCCTTCTCCGGTATTAATAAGTTCACCGGGGGTTACAATACCTTCTTCAAGTGCAACCAACATAGAAGCAAGCTTAAATGTAGAGCCTGGTTCTATACTTTCGCCCACAGCATAATTGTATAATTCTTGGTAATTGCCATTATCAGTTAATGTAAGATTTGAAATGGCTCGCACCTTACCTGTAGCAACTTCCATAACCACAACCGAACCATAATCAGCATCATACCTGCGCAATTGATTGCGCAAACTGTTATCAACAACATCCTGAATATTAATATTTAGGGTCGTAACAATATCATTTCCATTGCGAGGCTCTATTTTATTTTTATCATTTACAGGTATCCAATTGCCGCCACCAGTTCTTTGCATCAACCTTTTACCTTTTTGGCCCTCAAGATAATCACGATACGCACCCTCTAAACCTACATAATATCCGCCTCTTTCATATCCAATAGTTCTGGCAGCAAGATTTTTATATGGCATCTCTCTCCTTAAACTCTCTTCAACTATTAACCCGCCACCAAAACGACCCCTCCTGAATAAAGGAAAATTACGCAACTGATTTAATTCACTATAAGTAACATTACGCCTTATAAGAAGATAACGCTCCTGATTTTCCCTGCCATTAATCAATATGTTACGATAATGCCCCTTAGTACGGTCTCCAAACAAAAAAGCCAAATTGGCTGCCAAAGAGTCGACTTTTGAATAAAACAATTCATCAGGTATAACAACAGGGCTCATATCCATGCGAATTTCATAAACCGGTACACTGGTAGCAAGCAAATTACCACCGGTTGAAAATATATCTCCCCTGGTAGCATCAAGCTCAGCATACCTTAAATTTGTCTCATTTAAAGCATCTCTCCACTTATCTCCCTCAACAAACTGAATATAAAAAACCTTTGCAACAATCAAAATTGCAAAAAATGCCACCAAAAAATATACAAGGTAAACACGCCACAATATGTCACTTTTGAAATTGCTCAAAGTATAATAATTTTTTTATATAAAACATTAATTGTCTTCCCATCCAAATATGGTTGATAAAAAACTGCGCTTCTCCTTTGGCTTCTCAATCCTTATGGGAGGCACAGACGATTCAGACAGCCCCCTTTCAGCAAGCCTGCGTGCAACAACCGACTGATTTGTAATAGACATCAACTCCGATTTTGTATTTATATATTCTATCCTTAACTCAATTATCTCTCCACGCAATTCCTCCTTCTCTCTTGCTTTTTTTTCGGCATAATAAGAATTAAATATTAAAAATAAAGCTAACCCCATTAAATAAAAGAAAAACGGCAGCATTTTTATTATACCATCCCTGGTTAAAAATGAACCATCTATAAGCGAATAAAAAGTTTTTGAAAACTTATTTTCACTGTTATCCTTTTCCTTAATATTTTTAAAACTATTTTTAGTCATTTGTTGCAATTTTCCGGGCGGTCCTCAACTTTGCACTACGAGCCCTGTTGTTATTCATTATTTCTTCTTCACCGGGTACTACAAACTTATGTATTACCTCAAAAGGAGTAAGTTTGTTACCATAAAAATCCTTATGAACAATTCCTTCAAAATTTCCTGCTTTCATAAAATTCTTAACAAGCCTGTCTTCAATAGAATGATACGATATTATAACCAACCTGCCGCCGGTTTTTAAAATATCAACCGATTGCTGAAGCAATTCTTTAAGTGCATTAATTTCATCATTAACTTCAATCCTTAATGCTTGAAATACTTGAGCTAAAAACTTATTTCTCCTGTTTTTAGTTGTTAAGTTTTCTATTAAACCAACCAAATCATAAGTATTTTGAATCCTTTTTTTGCCTCTTTCTTTAATTATTATTTTAGCCAGCTTATCAGCATTTTTTAATTCGCCGTAGTGCCTAAATATTTTACTTAAATGCTGTTCGTCAAAATCATTTACAATATCAGCAGCAGTCAATTCAGATGATTGATTCATCCTCATGTCCAACGGACCTGAAAAACGAGTTGAAAACCCCCTGCCGGGAATTTCAAGCTGATGTGATGAAACACCAAGATCAGCAAAAAGACCGTCAAGAGGAACTAATTTATTAAGCTGTAAAAAATTCTTTATGAACCTGAAATTATGATTGAAAAACATAACGCGATCATCATCCGGCAAGTTAGCCTCTGCATCTTCATCCTGATCAAAAGCTATAAGCTTACCATTTTTAAGCTTTTTGAGAATTTCGAGCCCATGGCCACCACCACCGAAAGTAGCATCAACATAAAAACCATCAGGCTTAACATCTAAGCACTCAATAACTTTTTCCAGCAAAACAGGTTCATGATAGTTTGCCATCTTCGTTTTTTGTTTTTGAATTTCCCATCACCTCTTCAGCCAATGAAGCAAAATCATCGGGTTCACTGCTCATCATCTCATTGTAAACATTTTTAGCCCATATCTCTATTCTTTGACCATAAGCAAATAATACTATCTCTTTTTCAATATCTGCATAATCAATAAGAGATTTGGGAAGTAATAAACGATTAGCCGAATCAATTGAAATCTCAGTTGCACCACGAAAAAAATATCTTACAAATTCGCGATTTTTCTTATTATATAAATTTAATGAATTAATCTCCTGTGTTATTGCTTTCCACTCACTGTCGGGGTAAAGTGTGAGGTTTTTTTCAAAACCACGGTTGACCACAAAATGCTCCCGGTCTTGTGTACCAAGCTGTCGCTTGATTCCCGCAGGCAAAACAAACCTGCATTTCGAATCAATTCTTACTTCATATTCGCCTAATAAATAAGACATTTTTCACACTTTTGTTATTTTTGACTGTAAATATATAAACAAATTTACCACATTTTACCACTTTTTACCACATTGTTGATAACTTTTTTTAGTTTAATCCAGCAAAAAACAACGACAAAATACCTAAAACCTTGATTATCAAAATCTTATTAGGGAAAGCGGAGTTTATCAATATTTTATTTAAAAAAAATAAATCAAATTAATTACCTGGTTATCCGAAAAAAAATGTTAAAAAAGCATTAATATACAATAAAGCTATATTGTTGCTGAACGAATATTTGTTTATATTTGTCGTTCACTAATCATAATTTGGTTTAATCAACATAATAATAAGAATAAAAAGAGTTAGTTTTTTACAGTTTTAACTATCAAAATTTTGAAAAACTCACTAAATAATGCAGTTTTAACGTTTTTTATATTTACGGTTAAAATGTTTTATTTTTTTAGTAATTTTCAAGAAGAACAAAAAATCTGATATATATAATTGATAAATGACACAAACAAATAATAATACTCTTACTGAAAAACAAAAGAGAGAGTTAATAGACATTGATTCTGTATTCAGAAAAAAAGGCGGTAAATTATATACGGTTATTCCGGGATTTATAATTAGATACATAAAACACATAACACACCAAAATGAGATAAATGATGTTATTAACCGCCTTAATGGCTATTATGGCCTTGAATTTATTGATCAACTTATAGAAAATGAGTTTTGTATTGATGTGCATGTATCAAATCCTGAAAACATTCCTAAAAAAGGTCGTTATATAATAGCTTCGAATCATCCTTTGGGTGGTCTTGATGGAATAGCATTAATGTATGTGATAGGGAAAAAAAGAAAAGATATAAAATTTATAGTAAATGATATTCTATTAGAACTCGAAAATTTAAAAGAGCTTTTTGTTCCAATAAATAAGTATGGCAAAAAAAGTTATGATTCGATAAAGCTCATTGAAGAGGTTTACGAATCCGGGCAATTGGTTTTGGTATTTCCTGCAGGTCTTGTTTCAAGGCGTCAGAAAGGCATTATTTGCGATCTTCCATGGAAAAAGAGTTTTATAACAAAAGCTATTCGTCATCAAAGAGATATTATACCTGTGCACATTCATGGAAAAAATTCCAATTTTTTCTATAATTTAGCTAACATTAGGAAAAAACTGGGAGTTAAATTAAATATAGAAATGCTTTACTTGCCTGATGAAATGTTTAAGCAAAGAGATAAAAATATTACCATTACATTTGGCAAGCCAATATCTTACACACTATTTACCAAAGATAAAACGCACCATGAGTGGGCTCAAAAGGTAAAAGAACATGTATATCGTTTACCTGAAAATGAATCGGAGTTTACAGTTTGAATAAAAAAAGCAATAGATAGAAAAATAAGGATAAAACAAATATTATGGAACCAATTATTCCACCGGTTGATAGAAGTATTATTGAAAAGGAGTTGTCGAATAATAAGATTCTTCGTAAAACCAACTATAATGACAATGTTATATACATAATTGACTACAATGATGCTCCGAATGTTGTCAGGGAAATTGGCCGTTTGCGTGAAATTTCTTTTCGTGAATCGGGTGGAGGAACCGGTAAATCTATTGATCTTGACAATTATGACACCGGCAATAATCAATATAAGCAGCTAATAGTTTACGATCCAAAAGAAATGGAAATTATTGGCGGCTACAGGTACTTTTTGTGTGATGAGGCAAAAAAAGATAACCGGGGTAAGCCATTATTATCCACATCAAATTATTTTAGCTTTTCCCAAACGTTTATTGAAGAATACCTGCCTTTTACCATTGAGCTGGGCCGTTCGTTTGTTCAGCCCAATTTTCAACCTTCGCGTAAAAGCCGTAAAGGGTTATACTCTCTTGATAACTTGTGGGATGGGTTGGGTGCACTTGTTGTTGATCATCCGGAAAAAAAATACTTTTTTGGAAAAGTAACCATGTACAAACACTTCAATAAAAGAGCAAGGGATATGATACTATATTTTCTTCATAAGTTTTTTCCGGATAATAAAAAGCTGGTCACACCTTATGACCCTATCCCTATTGAAACACCCACAGAAGAATTTAACGGGTTATTTACGGGTAATAATTTTGAAGATAACCACAAAATATTATTCCAGGAAGTAAGAAAGCACAATGAAAATATTCCTCCATTAATAAATTCATACATGGGCTTAAGCCCAACCATGAAAACTTTTGGCACAGTAATAAATGAACATTTTGGCGGAGTAGAAGAAACTGCTATACTGGTTAATATAGATGACATATATGAACAGAAGAAAAAAAGGCATATTGATACATACAAGAAAGCACAGAACTAAAAATTAAAACAACCGTAAATTTCTATTCTCGGTTATTCTTATTAAAAGCAAATTACGAATTATCAATGCTTAAAGTTTTTGTGTCACTCCGACAAGCCCGGTGCATGATTAGTGATAAAATTGGTTGATAACCGGACTCTATCAATATTATTAAATGTAGTTTAAAAAGATTTTTAACCGAACAAAAATGTTTTCAATAAACAGTGCTGAATTCATTAAAAGTTCCACAAAATTAAGTGATTGCCCTGAAGCAAAACTTCCTGAATTTTCATTTATCGGACGTTCTAATGTTGGTAAGTCAACATTTATAAACATGCTTGTAAACCGCAAAAATCTGGCAAAAACTTCTTCGACCCCGGGCAAAACGCAACTCATAAATCATTTTTTGATAAACAGTTCATGGTATTTAACTGATTTGCCTGGTTTTGGTTTTGCTAAAGCACCTTTACCGGAAAAAAAAAAGTGGGAGAAAATGATCAACCAATATTTGCTTCAAAGAAAGCAATTATTATGCACTTTTTTTCTTGTTGACATACGTCATGAGCCACAATCAATAGACATGAATTTTATGCAATGGATGGGGAAAAACCGGCTTCCTTTTGCTATTGTTTTTACAAAAATAGATAAAATAAGCAGGTATAAGATTGAAAAAAACACAAACTCTTATTTAGAAAAACTTTCTGAAATATGGGACCCTTTGCCGCCTGTATTTGTCTCTTCAGGAAAAACAGCATCAGGGAGAAATGAAATACTTCATTACATAAACGAATGCATTAAGCTTTTCGACCCCGGTGAAATCAGCTGTTGATCTACCCAGAAACAAGTTAGCACTAACGATTATTACTTTTAACTATAGCCTTGATACCGGGCAGTTCCTTACCCTCCATATACTCAAGCAATGCACCTCCACCGGTACTAACATAGCTAACCTTATCAGCCATTTCAAATTTATTGATTACAGCTACCGAATCACCACCGCCGGCCAAAGTAAAAGCCCCTTTTTCAGTAGCTTTTGCCATGGCTTTTAAAATAGTTTTGGTTCCGGAAGCAAATTTCGGCATCTCTGCTACACCCATAGGGCCATTCCATAACACATTTTTTGAACTTTCTATAAGAGATGAAAAATTTCGGGCTGCTTTTTCACCAATATCCATTCCGATCCAATTATTAGGTATTTGATAACTGTCACATGTTTTTATAACTGCATCATTGGAAAATTTATTGGCAACAACGGTATCAACCGGCAAATGAATGTTTACTCCTTTAGAATTGGCATAAGAAACAATCTCACGTGCTTCTGATAAATAATCTTTTTCTACAATACTATCTCCAACTTCTCCTCCTTTTGACTTAATGAAGGTAAACATCATCCCTCCTCCAATTATCAAGTCATCAACTTTATCAATAAGGTTATTCAAAACACCTATCTTTGATGATACTTTGGCTCCACCGATAATAGCCAGATAAGGCCTTTGAATATCATTAATTACCTTATCAATACTTTTTAGCTCTCGTTCAAGCAAATATCCAAACATTTTATCCTGAGGAAAAAAATCAGCAATAACAGTAGTAGATGCATGTGCTCTATGAACAGCAGCAAATGCATCATTAACAAAAACATCGCCCAAAGACGCCAGCTCCCTGGCAAAATCCCTGTCTCCTTTTGTCTCCTCCTTATAATACCTGAGATTTTCAATCAAGATAACTTCTCCCGGCTTCAAACTGTTTACCTTTTCAGCAACCAATTCGCCAATGCAATCGCCGGCAAACTTAACATCTGTTTTAAGCAATCCTGCTAAGTGATCAACAATATGTATTAATGAATACTTTTCCTCCCCCTTTTCTTTAGGCCGCCCCATATGCGACATTATAACCGCACAACCACCGTCATTTAAAACTTTTTCTATCGTGGGAATACTTGCCCTGATCCTTGAATCATCAGTGATATTATAATCTTTGTCAAGGGGTACATTGAAATCAACCCTTATAATTACCCTTTTTCCTTTAAAATTATAATTGTCAATATGTATCATATCTAATTATGTTTTATGTAAATTAAATCCTGTTAATTAATTGGTTACTAATACAAACAAACAAATATTATCGATTAAGACAAATCAGCTAAAGTAAAGTTTAAAAATTTTATTATTAAATTTATTGTAAATTTGCATCTTTCTTGATTGAAACAAAAATATTAAAAAATTTCATTTTTTTCATTTTTGATTTAGTAAACACAAAATAAAGTATAGCTGGAAATAATAAAAAAAACATATTATGAAACCATATCCTGAAATGATTAGTTCAAAGCTGCCAAATACAGGTATATCAGTATTTGCTGTTATGTCGAGTATGGCCAATGATTATAAAGCTATAAATCTTTCACAGGGCTTCCCTGATTTTGATTGTTCTCCAAAGCTTATAGAATTGGTTAGTTATTATATGAAGAATGGGTATAATCAATATGCGCCAATGGGTGGAGTAATGAAATTGCGTGAGGCAATTGCAGAAAAGACAGAATATTTGTATTCTGCATCATATAATCCTGAAAACGAAATAACAGTTACTGCCGGTGCTACACAAGCTATATATACTGCTATCACTGCTTTTATAAAGGAAGATGATGAGGCTATAGTATTTGAGCCTGCTTACGATAGTTATGTGCCGGCTATAAAGCTTAATGGAGGTGTGCCTGTTTGCATCCCTCTTAAAATGCCTGATTATCATATTGATTGGGACGAAGTGCGAAAAATGCTGAACCAACGCACCAAAATGATAATAATTAATACCCCGCACAACCCCACGGGAAGCATCCTTACTGATAGCGATATGAAACAACTTGAAAGAATAACAAAAAATACAGGTATAATAATAATCAGTGATGAAGTTTATGAACATATAATTTTCGACGGCAAAAAGCATCAAAGTGTTTGCCGCTATCCTTCCCTGGCAGAAAGAAGCCTGGTGACCTGTTCATTTGGAAAAACATTTCATGCTACAGGATGGAAAACCGGCTATTGTATTGCCCCCGAAAACCTTATGAAAGAATTTCGTAAAGTACACCAATTTATAGTATTTTGTTCTAACAGCCCAATACAACATGCAATTGCCGATTTTTTAAAAGACAAATCAAATTATGAAGGATTGGGAGAGTTTTATGAAAATAAACGAGATTATTTTGCAGACCTTTTAGAAGATTCGCGCTTCAAATTAATACCATCAAAAGGAACTTACTTTCAATTGCTTGACTACAGCAACATAACTAAAGATCCTGAAATGGTTTTTGCCCAAAAGCTTATCAAAGAACACGGAGTTGGATCTGTGCCTGTATCATCTTTTTACAATAAACCATTAAATAATTTTATATTAAGATTTTGTTTTGCCAAATCAGAAGAAACCCTTGAAAAAGCAGGAGAAATATTATGTCAAATATAAAAGTAACACTTATTCAAACATCTTTGCATTGGGAAAATCCCGAAGCCAACAGGGAAATGCTTGAAAAAAAAATAAATAAAATCAAAGAGCCCACAGAAATTATAATCTTACCAGAAGTATTTACCACAGGTTTTACAATGGAGCCGGCAAATTGCGCTGACTCTAATGAAGGCAAAACCTTTAGATGGATGAAACAAACAGCCGCCAAAAAAAATACGGTTATTACAGGTAGTATTGCAACAAAAGAAAACGATAAATTCTATAACCGATTAATTTGGATGCAGCCCGACGGCAACTATTACCAATACGATAAGAAGCATTTGTTTAGCTTTGCCGGGGAAACAAAAAATTATACTCCGGGTAAAAAAAGAGTTATTGTTGAATACAAAGGCTGGAAAATTTTACTTTTGATTTGTTATGATTTACGTTTTCCTGTTTGGTGTAAAAATAACTTTAACCCTCAAAACGGGTTTGATTATGACTGTATAATAAACATTGCCAACTGGCCTGCACCACGAAGTAATCACTGGAGTATATTACTTATGGCGCGCGCAATTGAAAACCAGGCTTATGTGGCAGGTGTAAATCGAGTTGGAAAAGATGCCAAGGGAACTGATCATTCAGGTGATTCGGCCCTAATTAACCCGTTAGGTGAACATTTATCAACCATAACTCCCTTCGAAGAAAAAACAGAAACTATAACCATGGAAAGAGCCCGGCTAGATGATTTTCGAAAAAAATTCGGAGTAGCCAATGATTGGGATAAATTTAAATTAATAGAGTAAATCAAAAAAACCGGTTTACTTTGCTATCAGCAAAATGATAAACCTGTTTACGGTTATTGCTTGATAAGGCCGGATATTTATACCATATCAAGGTCAAATTTGAGATTGTCAATTATAAAGTTTTGCCGGTCGGGAGTATTTTTACCCATATAAAACTTTAACATTTCACTAATACCATTTTCTTTTCTCATTATAACAGGATCTAACCGAATGTTCTTGCCTATAAACCGGCCGAATTCATCGGGAGATATCTCACCCAGGCCTTTAAACCTGGTTATTTCGGCGTTTTCACCAAGCTCATTCAAACTATTTATTCTTTCATTTTCATTATAGCAATAAATAGTTTTCTTCTTATTACGAACCCTGTACAATGGTGTTTGTAAAATATAAAGGTGTCCGTTGCGTACCAGGTCAGGAAAAAACTGCAAAAAGAATGTTATCAGCAACAACCTGATATGCATTCCGTCAACATCAGCATCAGTTGCAATTACCACGTTGTTGTAGCGCAGGTTTTCCAAACTGTCTTCAATATTAAGAGCTGCCTGTAAAAGGTTAAATTCTTCATTCTCATAAACTACTTTTTTTGATAAACCATAACAGTTAAGAGGTTTCCCTTTCAAAGTAAAAACAGCCTGGGTATTTACATCGCGGGCTTTGGTGATTGACCCGCTTGCCGAATCACCCTCGGTTATAAAAAGTGTAGATTCAAGTCTTTTGGAATGATTGTCATTATAATGAACTTTGCAATCACGAAGCTTTTTATTATGAATATTTGCTTTTTTAACTCTTTCTTTGGCTGTTTTCTTGATGTTGGCAAGCTCTTTTCTTTCTTTTTCCGACTGAAGGATTTTCTTCAGCAATGCATCAGCAACATCGGGGTTTATATGCAAGTAATTATCCAGCCTCTTTTTTAAAATTTCACCTACATAATTGCGTATGGTTGTTCCTCCCGGCTCTATATGCTGCGACCCCAGCTTGGTTTTGGTTTGAGATTCAAAAACAGGTTCCTGCACCTTAATACTTAATGCAACAATCAAAGAAGTCTTGATATCATTGGCATCAAAATCTTTTTTATAAAAATCCCTGATAGTTTTTACAAATGACTCTCTGAATGCAGCTTGATGTGTACCGCCCTGAACAGTATGCTGACCGTTAACAAACGAAAAAAACTGTTCGCTGTATTGAGTAGCACTATGAGTAAATGCAACCTCCAAATCGTCTTCAACAATATGAACTACAGGATAAATGGTGGGAGCATCAATGTTTTTTTTAAGAAGATCACTAATGCCGTTCTCAGAATAAAGTCGCTGCCCGTTATATAAAATAGTCAAACCGCGATTAAGAAATACATAATTCCATAGCAAACGCTCAACAAACTCATCTACAAAACGATAATTACCAAAAATATTTTCATCGGGCATAAATGTTACTATTGTACCTTTACGGTATGAAGTATCTTCATATTGCGATTCGTTTATAAGACTGCCATTTTTAAATATTGCATCTTTAGACTTTCCCTCACGGATTGATTTGATTGAAAAATCAGAAGATAATGCATTAACAGCCTTTGTGCCAATTCCATTTAATCCTACAGTTTTTTTGAATATCTTACTGTCATATTTAGCACCTGTATTTATTTTTGATACGCAATCGACAACTTTCCCCAAAGGTATGCCGCGTCCGTAATCCCTTACAGTTACAGTCTTATCTTTAACCTTAACCTCAATAGTCTTGCCAAACCCCATAACAAATTCATCTATGGAATTATCAATAATCTCCTTAAGAAGAACATAAATACCATCATCAGGCGATGCACCGTCACCTAATTTGCCGACATACATCCCGGGCCTGACCCGAATATGCTCCTTCCAGTCTAATGTGCGAATACTATCTTCAGAATATATCGCCGTTTCAGCCATAACTACACTCCCTTATCTGTTTAAGGTGCAAATATATAACAAAGTAAAAATAATTGGCCTGTCAGCTCAATATCGTTATTAACAATTAATCACACCAAATTATTTTTATAAAAAACTAATAAACAGGCTTATGCCAAATATTCCAGGTAACAAAAAACTCAAATGTTGAAAATTATTAATGATTAATAAGCCTGAAATGATCTATAACAGCTTTTAAATGTTGCCTGAAATTCTTAAAAAATTATAAATAAAAAAAATAATATATCTTTTACTTAATCAGTTTGCAAATGTTCGCTACGGTCAGCTATGTTTTTTTTCGTATAAATAATTAAAAGGTATTCACTAAACCACAATATCTACCCTTTGAGTTGCAGCTTCACTTTGACCGGCACTTTGAGCTGTTATAGTAAATTGAAATTTTGAAATTCAGATATGAAAAATTTTTACACTTAAAATATTTTGAAAAAACTTTTCATATATTAAACTTTTTGCAATAATAATTGTCTTATGAATAAACTAAAAAAAATAAGGTTTTAATCATATGGAACAAATGCTTGTTTTGAAATGATATATAATGAGATCCTCATCAGCAAGATGTTCAGAAAAGATAATAAACTTAACGTTAGCGATTTCATTACCGGGTAATATTAGTGATAGGTAACAAGTGAATAAAGTAATATGCGATACAATTATTGATTAGTTAATTCGTTGATTCGTCACGAGTGAATTATGTGTGTCGCCGATAATTAGAAATAATAAAAAATTACAACCTTAAATTGCAAATAATTATAAGCCAACTTGTTAGTATAACTTATTGAGATAAAACCCTCATTAGTGAAAGGTTTAAAAAAGATTATATATATACCAATAGAGTTTTTCAGCAAGTGCAGAATTAAAGGTAATTGAAATATATAAACATTAAGACGTAAATCATTGCAAAACAGTTTAATAACTATAATTTAAAAATATGCATAATTGGATTTTGAAGACGCGGCTAATATTAAATAGTGTTATTCTATTATTTGTATTTATATTATTTACACCTGAATTGTTTTCCGAACAACCTCCCGGATCTCAGCGCGGGGAGAGAGGTGAAGGTTCGCGTGGCGGAATCGGTACTGTAAAAGGAGAATTAATAGATGATACGACCGGAGAGCCTTTAATGTATGCCAGTGTGGTTTTGTATCGTGAGAGCGATTCTGTAATGGTTAGTGGATCTGTTTCTGATGAGGAAGGCGGATTTATGGTTGAAAATGTTCCACCCGGTCAATATTATCTTCAATTACAATTTGTAGGTTATCCAACTCAAAAGTATAACGGAATAAAAATAACCCGTGAGGAGCCAGTATACGATGCCGGGACTATTAAGATCAGTCCAAGTGCCGAATATCTCTCGGAAGTGGTAATAGAATCCACAAGGGAAATGATGGAAACCGGCCTTGACAGAAGAGTGATAAATGTCGGGCAGGAGCTGACGGCTGCAGGAGGTACTGCACTTGAGCTAATGGAAAATATCCCTTCAGTTAATGTTGATTTTGACGGAAATATTAGTTTAAGGGGTAGTGAAAATGTTACAATACTTGTTGACGGCCGCCCTTCAACACTGACCGGTTTGGATGATGATGCCGTGCTTGAGCAACTTCCTGCCGAAATGATTGATCGTATAGAAGTTATTACCAACCCCTCGGTAAGATACGATCCCGACGGAACAGCAGGCATCATTAATATTGTAACCAAAAAAGAAGAAAGACCCGGATATAACGGTATGGTTAATATTAGTGCCGGTAATAATAACAGGTATAGCGGCTCAATTAACTTTAATGTAAGGCCGGGCAAGAAAATAAATTTTTTCGGAAATGCAAGCGGGCGATTCTTCAATATGGACGGATGGGGCAAGTCCGAAAGAGTTAGCTGGTTTGAAAATGAAAACGGGCAAAGGCATGAATCGGAACTGAACCAGGATATGGACTTTGATAGAAGCATGGACACATATAACTTTCAATTTGGAGTTGATTATAATATCAATGATAAAAACACTATTACTTTTAGTACCAGGTACAGCAACTGGGCAAGAGATAATTTCAGTGAAACATATTACGAGTTTATCAATTATCCCGAAGAGCAGCCCGAATTCAGAACAGCAGATAATTTAATGGCTCGCGATGGGTTTGACTACTCTCTCAACTATGAAAGAGATTTTGATGAAAAATACCGTAAGTTAAATATCGACCTTAGATATTCGGATAGTGATTTTCTGAGAGAAGAAGATAATAAGTCTTTCCTGGATTACGATAATCAAACTAATTTTGATAATCGTGAATTAGTTGATAATGAATCAATAAACAATAATTATAGGGCAGAAATTGATTATACCCACCCGTTAAATGAGAACAGCAAATTTGAAGCCGGCGGGCAATTTAGATACAGGAGCAGCGATAATGATATGCGTTTTTATAAATTTGATCATAATGAAAATGATTTTATTATAGACCCAAACCGTACCGATCGTTTCCTCTTTGATGAACAAAGATATTCGGCATACGGTATATATTCCACCACCCTGGGTAATTATAACATAGAAGGGGGGTTAAGAGCTGAACAAGCATTTATTAAAGGAGAACAGCTGGAAATGACAGATGGTGATGTTGATAACGAATATTTTAGTTTGTTTCCCAGTGCCCATCTGCGCAGAAGCTTTGAAAACGACCAGGAAGTTCAGTTAGGCTACAGTAAAAGAATCAACCGACCAAGAAGATGGGCACTCAATCCTTTTACAAGATACTCCGACCCGTATAATCTTAGAAAAGGAAATCCCAACTTATTGCCCGAATACATTCATTCAATTGAATTAGGCTATACAAAATACTGGGATTACACCACCCTTAATCCATCGGTTTTTTATAGATATACCGACCAGATGATATCACGCTATCGTACTATGGATAATGAAGGTGTGACAACTACTTCATGGGAAAACATCGGAACAAGCACAAACTATGGCCTTGAGTTAATTGCATCTCAAACAATTGCTGATTGGTGGCGCGTTAATGGTAACTTTAGCTACTTCCACAGAATTGTTGAAGGAAGAACAGAAGAAAATGTATATGATAGTGAAAGCTATTCATGGACAGCCAGAATAAATAATAACTTCAGAATAGGTAATAACTTTTCAATGCAACTATCCGGCAATTACAGGTCGCCGGTAGTAATGCTACAGGGTGAAAGAAAGGCAATGTATTCAGCTGATATGGGAATGCGATACAATATACTTGATAACAATGGAAGCATTACACTTCGTGTAAGTGATATATTTAATACACAAAAGTTTAATATGTATACGGAAGGAAATAATTTTGAAATGACCTGGGAACGTAAAAGAAGAAGCCGTATGATCTTCCTTGGCTTCACATACCGTATACACGATTTCACCAGAGACAGGGATCGGCCCGATAGAGATGAAATGGATACCATGGATGATTTTGATGAATTTTAATATGCTTTAATACCTGAAAAGCAAACTAAAAAAACCATTGTCAATTACACAGGTATATTTTATTCTAATTATACCCAAACAGTTTTTTGTTTTTAATAAATGCCGATACAAACTTAGGCACCATAGTCTCCCACTCGGGATCATTATTCTTTATTTTTTCCAAAACTATGTGCGAAAAGTATGGCAATACTTCTTTACGAAAATTATCAATATTGACAATAAAACCGTTATCAAGAATGTATTTATATAAATGCTTTATATTATCAGACAAGGGCATATTTTCGACGGTGATTATTTCATTATCATTTTTTTCTTTGCCGGGATAAATATACACCCTTAAATTATCAATAAATAATTTACCTAAGGCCTCCATAATTCCCCCTCGTAAGTGCTGATAATATTTTTCATCAATAACATTTTTAAAAGTCAAAGCCCCTATGACCATTCTAATATTTTCAAGCTTGAACCGTTTTAACCAAACTGTAAGTTTGTAAAATTCACGGAAATTAGATACCATAACATTTTGCCCCATACCACACAATATATCCACGCGGTCAAGAAAATCTCTTTCATCAAATTCACCGGTGCTCATAAGGTTATTCATTGTCATTTCGCATAAAACAACTGTCTTTTCTTTTTTGAAGCCGACATCTTTTTTAAACAGAGAAAAACCGGTTTTTAGCATGTCAAAGCCCACATAAGTAATTGGCCTGAAACTGCCTCGCAATAACATAATATTCTGTTTATAAAGCAAATCATTTGGCTGCATGACATTTCCGTGGCGATTAAATATAGAAGCACTGGTCATTTCATTTTTAACCAACTGTACTGCCAACAATCGATTATCGACATAGTCCAGTTCCGGCCCCCTCATACTGATCATATCTATTTCAATACGGTCTTTAGAGATATTTTCTGTCAATGATTTTAAAAAGATGTTAGGATGATTATAATTAAAAAAACAAGCATAAATAAGATTTACACCCAATACTCCTAAAGTGTTTTGCTGCAATTGACTGTCGTTTTCAAGCAACCGGGTATGAAGTACAACATCATTAGGCTCTCCTCCAGGGCTTAACTGAAACCTCACACCCAGCCACCCATGGGCCTCATTATCCTTTTTGTAGTTTAGAGTTGAAACCGTATTGCAAAATGAAAAAAAACGGGTATTATTATCACGAATATCTCCCAAAACGTTTATCAAATTGTTATATTCAAAATCCATCATCTGCAGAAGCCTGGATTCAGAAACATACCGTTTGTCCGACCGCTTACCGTACAAAGTATCACTAAAAACCATATCATAGGCAGAAATAGTTTTAGCTACCGTGCCCGAACTGCCGCCCGAAATAAAAAAATGACGCGATACTTCCTGTCCACCACCTATTTCAGCAAACGAACCATATATGGATTCCTCAAGATTAATTAATAAAGCCTTACGGCTAGTGTCAACAGTTTCCATGAGCTTAAACTTAATATTTTCAATTTAATTTATTTGTTGAGTAGAATAAGCGTTACCCGTCACCCTTTGAGCGGCAGCGAAATCCCGTTTTTCGGGATTGCCCGTTACTAAAAAATAAATACCTGAACATTATATGCATATTATGCAATGAAATAAATATAAATCTTAGTAATTTCGACTTAGCATAACAAATCTAAAACCAAATATAAAGATATTTGTTTTTATTATTAAGCAAAAAATTAATAATCATCCCGAATTTTAAATAAATTTGTCTTGGTAATTTTTATAAAAAAAGTATTACTTGTAGCGGTATGCGGGTAACGAGAACAGATGAATTAAGTAAGGCACGATACAATTGATGATATGTTGATTTGATGAGTAAATTAAAAGCTACCTGTCACCCCTTGATCGGCAATAAAATCCAGGTTTTCCGAGATTACCCGTCACTAAAAATTTAAATATCTGAACTTTAAACACATTTTATAAAGATGAAAAAAAGAAGAATTCTTGTTACGGGTGGGGCCGGTTTTTTGGGTTCCCACTTATGCGAAAAACTTCTGGACAGGGGTAATGAAGTATATTGCCTTGATAACTTTTTTACCGGTCATAAAGAGAATATATTGCACTTACTTGACAATCCATGGTTTGAAATGATACGGCATGATATTACCATGCCTTTTTATATTGAAGCAGACGAAATATACAACCTGGCATGCCCGGCATCTCCTATTTATTATCAATATAATGGAATAAAAACCATTAAGACCTCAGTCATGGGCTCTGTAAATATGCTTGGATTGGCAAAACGTATAAAAGCAAAAATTCTTCAGGCCTCAACAAGTGAAGTTTATGGCGACCCTGAAGAGCATCCTCAAACGGAAAGTTATTGGGGTAATGTTAACCCGATTGGCGAACGTGCATGCTATGATGAAGGTAAAAGATGTGCCGAGGCCCTGTTTTATAATTATCACAAACAAAATAATGTGAGAATAAAAATTCTCAGGATTTTCAACACTTATGGCCCCAGGATGGATTATAATGATGGCAGGGTTATCAGCAATTTCATTGTTCAGGCAATTAAAAATGAAGATATTACAATTTTCGGTGACGGCAAGCAATCACGAAGTTTTTGCTACGTTGATGATATGATTGAGGGGATTACAAGGTTTATGGATACACCGGATAACATCACCGGGCCGGTTAACATAGGAAATATTGTCGAATATTCTATTTTGGAAATTGCAGAAAAAATATTAAGCCTAACCGGCTCCAGCTCAAAGATTATTTTTGAACCTCTCAGGGAAGATGATCCAATGCAACGTAAACCAGATATAACAAAAGCTGAAAATATTATTAATTGGAAACCTTCAGTTGATCTGGATGATGGGCTTAAAGAAACCATAAAATACTTCAGGAAAATTATTTAAAAACAACCTTATGATAAGAATTTTATATCAGTTACTTTCTTTTTAATTTTAAGAATATCCTGAAATATCCATTTAAAATATTATAATCAATAACATAATAAAAAGATGATATACAAAAGTTTAAATAACTGCCTATGTTCAAATAATTTTGATATAGAATGAAGGTTAATATTTTAAAAATCGGCAAAATTAAAACTTTAAAATAGCTATGAATATATTAGTTACCGGTTGTAACGGGCAGTTGGGAAGTCAATTTAAAGACTTATCCGATTTGCATAATGACAAAAAATTCACATTTGTCGATCGCAATAAATTTGACATTTCTAATTATGAAGTTGTTGAAAGTGCTCTAAAAAACAACAGGTTTGATTGTATAATTAATTGCGCTTCATATACTAATGTTGATCAAGCAGAAAATGATACTGAAAAAGCATTAAAAACCAACTCTGACGGGGCAGGTAACCTGGCTTTAGCAGCAGCAAAAACAGATACTTTTCTTGTGCATTTCTCCACCGATTATGTTTTTGATGGCAATAAAAACCAACCTTATTCCGAAAATGACCCTGCAAATCCTCAAACCGTTTATGGAATAAGTAAACTTAAAGGCGAAAAACAAATTATTGCTAATGCCGCACGAGGTTTAATAATAAGAACGGCATGGCTATACTCCGCATATGGAAATAATTTTGTAAAAACCATTCTTTTAAAAGGCAGTGAAAAAAAGCATTTAAGAGTCGTTTATGATCAAATAGGCTCACCGACATTTTCATCCGATTTGGCATATACAACTCTTAAAATATTGCCCGAAGCAATTAAAACTTTCAAAAATACCGGGATTTACAACTACTCCAATGAGGGAGTTGCCAGCTGGTACGATATTGCAGTAGCTATATCTGATATTAAAGGACTATCATGTAATATTGAGCCGGTAAGAAGTGAAGAATTCCCGACTATTGCCAAACGCCCCTCTTTTTCTTTATTGTGCAAACATAAAATCAAAAATGATTTTATGGTAAATATTCCATATTGGAGGCATAGCCTGGATATCTGTCTTAAAAAATTATAAGAAAAAATTTTGCCAAAAAAAGTATAAGAAAAAATGCTTTTATAATATATTTACAATAAATTTTTACGTTAGACATGTGTTAATAAAAGAGTTATACTTATATGAAGCCTTTATCCGGCAAAGGTGAACAAAAGAGTATGAACTTAGCGGTAGCACATAATGGTAACGGGTAACGAGTGACGGGTGTGACAGGTAAAATTTAGGACGGGTCAGGTCAGTTACTCTTTTAGTGGCAACAAAATCCCGGTTTTTTCGGAATTACCCGTCACTAAAAAATTAAATATCTAAACATAAAAATGTAAATCATTGTAAAACAGCTTAATAACCACAACTTATTCAGATGAAAAGAAAAACATACATATTAATTGGTTTATTATTAATATCGGCAATAGTGTTTGTTGTTATTTATACTAAATCATTAAGAAAGTTGCCTTATGAGGCAGATGTTTCTGATATTGAGATTGAGCCGTTGCAAATTAACAGGTTTGAAAAAGTGCTTTTTAATATCAATCCTTTTAAGTTGCGACAAGAATTAGACCCATATATAGAAAAATATAAATTCTTCCTTGGTGATGAAATTGACAATCCGTTGGCTAAAAGACAGTTATACGATTACATAACTGATCCGGCAATAATAGATCTTTATAATGAAACTATGATTATTTTCCCGGATTTGAACAATCTCGAAGAAGAACTTACTGAAGCTTTCACTTATTACAGCTATCATTTCCCCGAAAATGAAATTCCCGAAACATACTCATATGTCTCAGGCCTGGATATATCTAATCCTATTAAATATAACCGCCAAAACCTTGCTATTGCACTTGACACCTATCTTGGAGAAGACTTTAAAAAATATACCAAAATTGGGATACCAAAATATCAACTTATGAAACGCTCACCTGAATTTATTACCAGGGATGTAATTTATACCATAGCAAAGAATAAAACTGAGAATAATTTCAACCCTGAAACCCTTATTGAACATATGATATATAAGGGTATTAAGCTTTATTTTCTTGATTGTATGATGCCACACACTCACGACACTATAAAAATTGCTTACACATCAAAGCAGGAAAAATGGATGAAGCATAACCAGGGCCATGTATGGAGCTATATTCTTAACAATGAGCTTTTGTTTTCATCTAACAGAAGCAAAATAAATAATTTTATTACAGACGCCCCTTTCACAGCAGCTTTTTCCAGAAAATCACCACCCAGGGTAGCTGTATGGATCGGCTGGCAAATTGTAAGAGAATACATGAGAAGAAACAGTGATGTAGAATTAAATGAACTTATTCATAAAACTGATGCTGAAAATATCCTGGTTAAGTCAAGATATAAACCATAATAAGATTACTTAGCAACACATTTTAATAATTAATCAAAACCACTATAATAACAGGTGAATTGATATATATGCGAGAATAAAGTCATTATTATTTAGAAAAAATCCGCCAAACCTTTAAAAATAACACCTTTCCATCCTTCCACCATATTTTCATAAGCTTCTTTGGGGATATTATTCTGATGAACTGTAATAATGGTATTATTTTTATCTTTTTTCAATTCAATACTGACAAGCGATGGTTCGTTTTCCTCACCAAAGCTCCACAACTGTACAAGTTTTTGGTTATGTTCAAAATCTACAATTTTTCCGGAAATTTCTCCGTCAAGCATACTAAAATTACCCCCGGGCTCAAGTTCAACTTTCGCAGGCATACCTGTCCATAATTCAATAGTAAGTGGATTAGTAATCGCTGTGAAAATCTCTTCAGGAGTAGCTTTAATCTTTTTGCTAAGTTTTATCTCTTTTGTCATAGTGCTATCTTAAATAATTATATGAAATTACTAGAAAAAATTATAAAAATTGTGGAATTTAAGTCTTAATCGGATTATACCTGTTTTTGTATTCTTTTATATATAAAATCACGAATATTTAGCACCAAAGATATAATAAAAGCCATTACGGCCAAACCTCCTGTCAACCAATCTACAAAAGTTTGTGACAGTTCAACGT
>Ga0207421_10000605_pt1 | contig 46384 bp, 39 predicted proteins | sample SodLakKL_010_SED_4_FD_187542 | JGI IMG/M metagenome (GOLD analysis project Ga0207421, IMG submission 187542) | Alkaline sediment microbial communities from Lake Tanatar, Kulunda Steppe, Russia - 8KL_010_SED (SPAdes) (version 2) | ecosystem: Environmental > Aquatic > Non-marine Saline and...
TCCCCCTTCTCCCATAGTGATCCCTTCGGGCGAAAGGGGACTTTGAAAAAACTTTCAACTTATTTTTAAAATTAATGACTACCAAAACATCCCGAATACAAACAGTTTTTGAAACGAGAAATAGTGACGAAAAGATTATGTCGCTGTTTATCACAGCCGGTTATCCTGATTTGGAATCGACGGTAGACCTTATTCTTGGTTTCGAAAAAAACGGTGCCGATATCATAGAGCTTGGAATGCCTTTTAGTGATCCTCTGGCTGATGGGCCTACAATCCAGCTTGCCAGTAATGTGGCTATTGAGAATGGGATAACCATGAAGAAGATTTTTGAAATGGTTCGCGAGGTTCGTAAGCAGTCTCAGATACCCATCATTTTGATGGGATATATCAATCCGATTTTGAGATACGGTGTGGAGAAGTTTTGCAGTGAAGCGGAAGAGTGCGGAGTAGACGGTTTAATTATTCCGGATGCCCCACTTGAAGAGTCATCAATTGTATCTGAAGCTGCCGGCAAACGCGGGTTGAATATGATCTTTCTTGTGGCGCCAAATTCAACCGACAAGCGAATGCAGCAGGTGGATCAACATAGTAGTGGATTTGTCTACTGCGTGTCCGTTACGGGCGTCACGGGCGCTCGCAAGGGTGAAGAGGTAGCGCAATCGGTTGAAAGATTTATTGACCGGGTAAAAACCAATGTAATCCGGAACCCTAAACTTGTAGGGTTTGGCATTAAGAACTATGAGGATGCTCAGCTGATATCCAAAAAAGTTGACGGGTTTATTGTCGGAAGCGCATTAATTGATACAATCCGCAACCATTATCCCAATAAAGATTGGCAACAGAACGTTTTTCTGTTTGTGAAAGAATTGAAATTTGGAAATATTGAATGACTTATTCACCCGAGACGTTAAAAACTATGAAGAAAATATTCCTGGTGCTCCCCATTTTTGCTCTCTTTTTTATAAATGCTTGTGAAAGTGATTACAGGCCGATGTCGATAGGTAGTATCGACGAGGTTATTGTAGTTATGGATTCTACACAGTGGGATAGTGAGGCTGCCTTGGCCATTGAAGAGACTTTTGGTGCCGGTATTGAAACTCTGCCCGGTGCGTTTGAACCAAGATATACCCTCACATTTCGTGACTTTAGAAATAATCAACAGCTCGACAGGCTCAGAGAATACAAAAATGTTATTTTTGCTGCCACTATTGATGAACAGACTAATGTGGGTACGTTTATCAGGGCTATTTTAAGCTCTGATGTAGAAAATAGAATACGAGAAGGTGAAAGTTTTGCTTTCCCTATAGAAGACCGGTGGGTGCGGGATCAATGGGTTCTCATTCTCTCATCAACCAGCGACGCTGAACTGGCTGAAAAAATTCGCAATTCCGAAACTTCACTTGTCAGCCATTTGGAGAACCGGGAGTTTGAACGACGTAAGCAGGAAGTATTCCGTAGGGGAGAGCAGGTTGCAATCAGCGACTCTCTGTGGGAAAAAGCTGGCTGGAAAGTAAGAATGCAGCACGATTACATACAGATTGCAGACTCTGCAAATGCTGTAGTTTTTGCCCGGTATCTGCCCGACAACAATCGACGTATGTGGGCATGGTGGAAAGATGATGTGCCGGATATTGACTTCTTGGATAGCCAATGGATTAATGCTACACGCGACTCCCTTATGGAACTCTACATGAGGGGTGAACGTGAGGACTCTTATGTAACCACAGAATTCGGGCGTCCGGTTCTGACCAACCCAATAGATAGAGATGATCGAATTATTGGTTATGAAACATTGGGTACATGGAGAATGACAGGTAACTTTATGGGTGGGCCTTTTGTCAATTTTACATATTATGATCCCGAAACTGAACGATTGTTTATGGTCGAATACTGGCAATTTGCCCCAAGTGTAAACAAGAGAAGATTTGTGCGCCAATTTCAGGCAATGGGCAGAACCTTTGAATCCGATTCAACTTGGAACAGCGATAGACAAAACGCCATCACTAACAGGTTGAATTAGTAATTTTGCTGATAAAGCAGTTCTCATAAACCTGAGTTCGATTTATAAATCAGATTGTGCTGGTGTAGATCACATCAGCCTGATCAGATCTGTACTATACATGACCAATTTCCCAAACAGAATTCAATACCAATGAGTTATAAACCGTCCATTCAGATCATAGCATTTCATGGATGGGGTTTTTCAGCAGCATTTTGGAATTCATTAAAAGATAAACTGGGAGATCAGGTGCAGTTTGATGCTGCAGACAGGGGATATTTTTCAACAGCAGTGCAAGCTGAATTTGATCGGGATAAAGATTTAAAAGTTATTTTTGCCCACTCCGGCGGGCTTCAATGGTGCAAGAGTAACCTGATTGATCAGGCCGATCATCTGGTTATATTTAGCGGATATTTAAACTTTCATCCGGTAGACATGGACCTCTACAGGAAATCGAAATTACTGATGAGACAGATGCAGGCGCAATTTGTTGACGCTCCTGAAAAAGTGCTCAGGGATTATTACGATCTAGCCTTTTCACCGGAAAAAAATAATTTAGAGATCCCCGGTATACTGAATCACGATCTGTTGCTTTCTGATCTGAGTGTGATGGACAGAGACAAGCACTCTCATCAGCGATTTTTTGATCTTGACAATATCACTATTCTTCACGGCTCAGAAGACAGGTTGGTAAGCAAAAATAAGGCCCGAAAGATGTTTAATGCGTTACGATACAGAAGCCAATATTTTGAAATATTAAAGGCTGGCCACGCTTTTCCAATTACACATGCAGATAAATGTGTTGAAATTATACGCTCAATTATCGACACCAGAATTACAAACACGATAAGCAGATGAAAGATTATAACAAGAAAGTGATGCTGAAAGCTTTTTCTGATTCAGTTAGCTACTATTCGGAACATGCCAATCTGCAAAAGGAAACCGCGAAAAGAATGGCACTTGCACTGGAGCCTTGGCAATATTCCATTCCGCCCGGACCGATCTTAGAGGTAGGAGCGGGAACAGGGTTTTTCACCAAACATCTTGTTCAAATGTTCAATAGAGAACATATCATTATCTCTGATGCATCTCCTGAAATGGTGGAATTTTGCAGGAACAGTTTTGGCGAGTCGGGGCACATAGATTTTGAAATCATCGATATTGAAGATTATGATTGGCCTGAAGATCACTACTCGATGATTACGGGGAATTTTGTAGCTCAATGGCTTAAAGACCCTTCAATGGCTCTGTCCAAAATGGCAAATTCATTGAAACCGGGTGGTTTTATGCTGATGTCATTTCCCGGAAGTGAGTCGTATCCGCAATGGAAGAAGTACTGTCTTGAACTGGGATTACCATTTACCGTTAACCCATTGCCGGATGTAGAACAGCTTGTGATAAACCTATCGACAGGACCTGTAAAAGTCGATTTTTATGAAGATCAATCCAGCGAACAGTTTGAGAACCTGTTTTCTTTTTTCAGACATATGAAAAATACCGGTACATCAACCAGTTTTACCGGGAAAAAACTGACCACGAAACAGTTAAGACTTCTAAATAGCTACTGGCTACAACAGAATGGCGGAAAAATCGTTGTTCACTACCACACTGCATTTATTGCGGTCAAAAAAGATCTCTAGTTTCCTATCCTTTATACTCAATAAAAATTGAGTCGAGCTCTTGATCAAAGTTCTTTATAATCCGTGGCTCAAACTGTTCGCCTGTCAATGTGTTATATAGCTCTGCATAGCGCTGGTAGATGCTCCAGCGAAAGGTGTCTGGGAGGTTTGGAAGCTCTTGTCCCTCTAATCCCTGAAAATCGTGCTCCATCAGCCACTCCCTTAAAAACTCTTTTGATAGCTGCTTTTGAGGTTTGCCCTCGCTCAATCGCTGTTTATATCCATCCGCATAGAAATATCGTGATGAATCGGAAGTGTGAACCTCGTCGATTAACGTTAACTCTCCCTCGTACATACCAAATTCATATTTAGTGTCTACAAGAATAAGGCCTCTCTTTGCTGCTACTTCAGTTCCTAAATCAAAAAGTTGAAAAGCTACATGCCTTATTTGATTCCAGAGGGTCTCGTTCACAATATTTTGATTTAATATCTCATCTTCAGATATATCCTCATCATGACCTTCCGATGCTTTAGTTGCCGGAGTAAGAATGGGAGAGTCAAAACGTTGATGCTCTACCATACCTCCCGGAAGTTTAACCCCGCACAGCTCTCGCTTACCCGATTTATAAGTTCTCCAGGCATGACCGGTTAAATATCCGCGAATAACGACTTCAATTGGGATAGGGTCGCATTTTTTCGCAATGGTGACATTAGGGTGAGGCACAGCCAGCAGGTGGTTGGGTACAATCTCTTTTACCTTGTCAAATGAAAAAGCAGATAGCTGATTCAGTATCTGTCCCTTAAATGGAATAGCCTGCTTCATGATATGATCAAAAGCGGAAATCCGATCGGTTACAACGATGCCAAGCATCTTGTCATTCAACGTATAAACATCACGAACTTTACCCCTGTACGGCTCAGAAGGCAGAGAAGCATTTGAGGTGGTAATGCAGTTCTCCAGGGCCTCTTTTTGATCAATCATTAACTAAACTACTACGTATTTGATTTATTGGTCGAATTCCTGGCAATCAAAACAGGGTCTATCGTTTCCTGAACCTTGTCTTCGGGTTGATGGCGAATAATTTCGGCCAGCCTTTTTGTAGCCATTACACCAACGGAATACATTTTCTGATCGATTGTGGTGAGGTCCAGGTACCGTGAAAATTTGATATTATCATAACCCATTATGCCAATATCTTCCGGAATTTTAATACCAAGTTTATTTAACGCATGGTAAGCTCCGATGGCTTGAGTATCACTGGAGCAGAAGATTGCATCCGGAAATTCTCCCATTTTATCATATTTAAAAATGGCTTCAAAACCGGCTTCTTCTGTGAAACCGGCATGTTTTGTACTGTCACCTGACAGGAAAAACTTTTCAATTACCGGCATCTTAAACTCACGCAAGGCATCTAAAAATCCATGTTTTCTGTAGTTGGCAGCTTTGGTTTCAACTGCAGGTGTTATATATCCCAAATTTTTATAGCCCTGTTTGATAAGATGTTCACCAGCTAAAAATCCACCTTTTCTGTTATTTAATTCAAAATAATTATAGTCGGGGTGTGAGCTGCCGATCAGTACAATGGGTATTTCAGAAGATTGTAACTGGCGATGTACATTTTCGTCGATATCTATGCTAATTGTAATAACTGTATCAGCGGTTCCTCTGTGGAAAAAGTTCTCAATACCCTCTTTTGGGTTCTTTGAACCGGTATTATAGATCACGATATCCAGGTCCATCTCTTTGATTTCGTCCTTTACGCCTTTCAACACTTCATTGTAGTAGGGGGTTGTAAACGAAGGAACAGCAATAGCCAGCATTTGAGGTTCACGGCTGGCAAGTTTACGCGCACTCACCTGGGGTCTGAAATTCAGATCATTTATGGCTTCATTAACTTTTTCTTTGGTTTTCTTGGATACATTTGGCGAATTATTTATGACCCTTGAAACCGTAGAAATTGCAACTCCTGCCCGCTGAGCTACCTGATATATTGTAATTTTTTTGTGTTTGGATTTCATCAAATCACTGTGTTGAAATTAAAAAGAGAGCAAATAAAAGAAAGGTTGAAAATACTCTTAAATCGGTTGAACTAAAAATGACAGTAAGAAATTAATGATTACTTAAAAAATTAAATAAACGGGAACTATTTGAGCACGTAGAAGCATTGCTTATACTGATTACCATCTCAATTCATATGTGGAGCATTATACAATATGTCGAGTATTTTAAAATTTCCAATAACGATGATCCGTCCATTTTATGAGAGAACAAACTTTCATAAATCGGTTATTACTGAGATCAAGGATAAAGAATTGATGCACGCCTATGATCACTGCAGATCAATGACCCGTTTGCATGCAAAAACATTTTATATGGCAACCCGTTTTTTGCCTAACCATAAGCAGCGCAGCATTTTTGCCATATACGGTTTATGTCGTTATCTGGATGATTTAGTCGATGAGAGTGAAGATTTGATGATTCAGCAGAAAATTACCCGTGAAGATATTCTGATAAAGCTCGATCATTTTAAAGAGAAGCTCATAAACACATACAATGGCAATGAGCAAAGCGACCCCATTATGCTTGCCTTCTCAGACACCTTGAACAGTTTCAATATTTCAATTGAATTTCCAATGTTGTTGATGGAAGGGGTTAAGATGGATTTAACCAAAGACCGCTATGCTACATTTGATGAGCTCTATGAATACTCATACAAAGTGGCCTCTGTTGTGGGTTTGATGACCAGTGAAGTATTTGGATATGAAAACCCAAAAGCCGTAGAACATGCCGTAGATCTTGGTATAGCCATGCAGCTGACCAATATTTTACGAGACGTTGGCGAAGATCTTACAAAAAACAGAATCTACTTGCCAAAAGATGAATTAGACCGTTTTGGGGTTACAGAAGACGACCTTTTTAATCATAATATGTCGGAAAACTTTATTGAATTTATGAAGTTTCAAATTGACAGAACTAAAAAATATTATGAAAGTGCTGATCATGGCATAGGCATGTTGAATAGAGACAGCCGCCTGCCTGTTGGACTTGCCCGGGAAAATTACAGCCGGATACTGAATAAAATTGAGGAAAACGGGTACAATGTGTTTCGCCAGCGGGCTTTTTTGAACTCAACCGAGAAGCTCTCCATGGTACCAAAAGTAATGTTAAGCCTGCGCAACAGCTAAACGACAATAAAATAATCCCATTTAACAGAAAAGCGCTTACAGAAGTTTTATTTTTCTTCTATCTTGCATGATAGTTATCCATTAACTCTAAAAAAATAATCATGCAAAGAGAATACCGTAAGTGGAAAAGTCCAAGTCTGGGGAGGGAGATGGAAATGCTGATATTTGGGACTGGAGGTACACCTGTCCTGATATTCCCTTCCGATCATGGCAGGTTCAATGAATGGGAAGACCAGGGAGTTATGGGTGAAGTTCAAGAGCAGATTGAAAATGGGTATAATCAATTCTTCTGCGTGGACAGTGTTGCCTATGAGAGCTATCTCAATAAAGATGTGGATCCTTATGTAAGGTTGATGCGCGAAAATCAATATCAGATGTACATCATGGATGAGGTGTTGCCATTGATATCTGAAGAAAATGCAAATCCATACCTTATATCGGCAGGTGCTGGTTTAGGCGCATACCAAGCTTTAATTTTTGCACTAAAATATCCATACTCATTTAACAGATTGATCTCAATGTCGGGTTACTACGATATCAATGTACACCTGGATGGTTTTAAGGACGAGAACAGTTACTTTAACAACCCGATAGAGTTTGTGCCGAACTTAAATGATACGGCACTTTTAAAAGCAATATCTTCAGTAGATATTCGCTTAATCAGTTATCTTAACGACCCGAACAGAGATCAGACATTAAAAATGAGTGATATACTCTGGATGAAGAGTATTGAACATAAACACTCCTTATTGAGTGAAGAAACAAATAATATTTGGTCACTGATTCCTTCCACATTCAAAGCAAATTTGTTGTAACCGATCATAATGATATCGATAAAAAAAGTTCTCGTTGCCAATCGTGGTGAAATTGCATTGCGAATAATCAGAACCTGCCGTGAAAAAAACATAAAAACCGTTGCTGTTTACTCCAGGCCCGATTCGGTTTCGCCCCATGTATTGGCTGCTGATGAATCGGTTTTTATCGGTGAAGCTGCATCATCCGACAGTTATCTTGTTACAAAAAAGATCCTTGATGCCGCTAAAAAGACAAATGCAGACGCCATTCATCCCGGCTATGGATTTTTAAGCGAAAATTCTTCTTTTGCCAAAGAGTGCGTCGATAACGGAATTATATTCATAGGCCCAAATCCACACGCCATTGAAGTAATGGGTGATAAGACGAAGGCAAGAGAACTTATGGCAAAAGCAAATGTGCCATTTCCGCCGGGTACAGAATCAGCAATGAATGATGTTGAAGAGGCCAAAAAAGTTGCAAAAAAGATAGGATATCCTGTCTTAATAAAAGCTGCAGCAGGGGGCGGGGGTAAGGGTATGCGAATAGTTGATAATGCAGCTGACTTTGTGAAGAGTGTGAAAGCAGCTAAGTCGGAAGCTAAAAATGCTTTTGGTGACGACAGGGTTTATGTAGAAAAATACCTTGAAGAGCCACGGCATATAGAATTTCAAATATTGGCAGATACCCACGGTAATGTCGTACACCTTTATGAAAGGGAGTGCTCAATTCAGAGGCGTCATCAAAAGGTTATTGAAGAGGCACCTTCCTCAGTTTTAACGAAAGAGCTGCGAGCAGCTATGGGAAGAGATGCCGTAGAGGCAGCAAAAGCATGCAACTACGTAGGTGCCGGAACCATCGAGTTCCTTCTCGACAAACATATGAACTACTTTTTTCTGGAGATGAACACCCGGCTTCAGGTAGAGCATCCGGTTACAGAATTGATTACCGGACTTGACCTTGTTTCACTTCAAATAGATATAGCAGAAGGTAAGCAACTTCCTTTTACACAAGAAGATATAAAGTTTAATGGGCATGCCATAGAATGCCGGATTTATGCGGAAGACCCGCAGAACAATTTCTTGCCAAGTACCGGCAAGCTCCAAAAGCACAGAATACCCGCCGGGCCGGGCATCAGGGTTGACGCAGGTGTTGAAGAAGGGCAGGAGATAACCATTAACTACGATCCAATGATCTCTAAGCTATGTACCTATGCACCGGATCGCATGGGGGCCATTGATAAGATGCTTCGCGCGCTTTCAGAGTATGAAATTTCCGGTGTGAGAACCACTATTCCTTTTTGTGATTTCGCCCTGAATCACAGCGCTTTCAGGTCAGGTAAATACGATACGCACTTTATAAAAGATCACTTCAAAGAATCGGTTCAATTCGAAAAAGATCATTTGGAAAATATTTCTGTGGTATCTTCACTTCTCAGAGCAAAAATGAATCACTCCGCTAATAACACCCAGCCTGTAAAGACACAACAGACTGCCAACTGGTGGAAAAACAGACGATAATTTTTCGTGGAACCCAATCAAAAGCTATTTAATCAGTTACAGAAACTGCTTACCGAACAGAGAAATACGAACAGCAGCGAAATAGATCTGGCTGATTCAAAAACTATAGTCTCCATTATTAATAATGAGGATAAAAAAGTAGCCGAATCTGTTGAAACCCGCCTTGATGTGATTGCCGATGCCATTGACGCTATTGTTGAAAAGCTGAAGGCAGGAGGCAGGCTGCTCTATTTTGGAGCAGGCACCAGTGGACGACTGGGTGTATTGGATGCTGCAGAGTGCCCGCCCACATTTGGAACGGATCCTGAAACCGTTCAAGGATTTATTGCAGGTGGCGAAAAAGCAATGTTTGTTGCCCAGGAAGGTGCTGAAGACCGTGAACAGTATGGTGAAGATGAATTAAAACGCTTGAATGTTACTAAAAACGACGTCATAGTTGGTTTGGCAGCAAGCGGACGCACTCCTTACGTTCACGGTGTGATTAAAAAAGCGAGAAAGATTGGGTGTATTACTGTTTTTGTTACCACAGTATCCAAAGACCAGGTAGAGTTAAAAGCCGATTTTATGATCGATATCCCGGTTGGACCTGAAGTGATTATGGGAAGCACAAGAATGAAAAGTGCAACCGCTCAAAAAATGGTCTTAAATATGCTTACTACCGGAGCCATGATACGACTTGGCAAAGTGTATCAAAACGTTATGGTAGACCTTCAGTTAACCAACAAGAAGCTTGAGGAGAGGGCAAAACGAATTGTAATGATGCTGGCAAAATGTTCGTACGAAGAATCTTCTGCCTGGCTTGATGCAGCTGATAATCACGTTAAAACAGCCCTGATGATGGCTCTGACCAATGTAGATAAAGATAAAGCCCAAAATGCACTTCAAAAACATGATGGATTTATTCGAAAGGCACTTCTTGATTTTAATTAACTGTTAGTTAAAAGTTTGGGAACCGATATAATCTTTTCGGTTGTTCATCAGTTACATTACTGAGTAAAACACTACAGACAGCATCAATTCATTTCACTTGGTTGTACAAAATACTTCGGGATCTTTACTTCTCGTTTAACACTATATTAATTCTTCAAAACTTTACGTCTACAGATCACTTGGCAAACTCAAGCAAAAATCATAAACTTTCAGAACCGGACTATCGCCACCGGTATATGCTATCTGTGATAATTACTCAGGTTGTACTGCTGATTTTTATTCATTTCTGGCCGGAAATAAAGTATAGCGCAGAGCTGGATTTTGAGATACCTGAAAGAGAACAGGTTTTTCTGGATGATATTGAAATTACCCGACAGGAGACCTCCCCGCCGCCGCCGCCGCGGCCAATGATGCCAAATCCGGTTCCAGATGATGAGATTGTAGAAGTTGAGCTTGAATTTGATATGGACCTGGACATACCCGATCTGCCGGATGTTGATCCCGGCTTTGGAACCGCTCAAACAGGGGATGAAGAGCGTATTGTTAGCAACCCTCAGATACCTCCAACAGTTGTAAGAATTGTTGAGGCCACTGCACCTGACCAGGTGCCGGATGAATACAAAGGCAGATTGGAGATGATTGTAAACTTTCTGGTGGACAGAGAAGGTGCAGTAGAAGAGGTGAGTATTATGGAGATCAGGCTTTATAACACCAATGGAGGGTATGAGGTGTTGCCATTTGTACAATATGGATTGATGGATGCCGTGCTAAAAGCTGCGATGCAGTGGCGTTTTCGCCCGGCTCGCCAGGATGGAGAAGTGGTAAAAGCCTTCACCCGGCAGAGATTTAATTACTAAGTAATGCGAGTTCGGAATAATGACGAAGGCTCTTAAAGCCACCCTTTTTCCGCAGGGATCACTATGTGGGAAGGGGGTAAGGTTGGCCAGCCGGCGGAGAGACTCTCCATAATTAGCCCTTGCATTGAACCCATGTGAGGTATAAAACACTCTTACATACGCGATTCAAATTGCAAAAAAAAGGAATCCCATCTGCTGAGATTCCTTTTTTTCTTGATAGCGTTTGTGCGGAGAGGGAGGGATTCGAACCCTCGGTACCCTTGTGGGGTACACACGCTTTCCAGGCGAGCCCATTCGACCACTCTGGCACCTCTCCATTAAAAGCAAGGCGTGAAGATAGCGGTTTACTGGGCTACATTCAATGTATATCAATCAAACTTAGGATATTAAATCAGCGATGTTCCATTGCGCTACTCAGAGTGCTTCAGGAACAGCTCTTTTCAGTGAATTTGATATTTCCGGTTTTCGAAAAACCATCTCATCTCAACTGATTTCGTTGGATCATAACTGTTCAAAAAAATCAGCTTGTTTTATAACTAAGCTTCGGATCAAACAAATCGGTTAATTGAGATAGCTGAGTCTATGGGCTTGCCATCTGCAATACAATCGGCAATTTGCTGTGCCACATATCGCCCATGTATCATTCCTTTCGACCCAAGAGCACCAAAGACGTAAAGTCCTTTTAATTGTGGATGATTTCCAATGATCGGCATATTGTCTTTAGAACTGACTCTGACTCCCGCCCACTGTTCAGACTCAATGATCTTTTCCGACCAGCCCGGCAGGGTGCTGTTTAGTTTATCCTTCAGATAGTTCAACCCTTTTTCATTGGGTTGTAAATCTTCAAAATTATGTTCATAAGTGCTTCCAACAACAAGTTCATCAGGCGAACTGCTTGTATATGCAAGATACCCCAAACTGGAAACTGAACTATTTAGCGGTACATTCTCATTAAATCGGAAAGTTGCAGTTTGCCCCTTAATACTGTTCATGGGCAGATAATCCCAGTTTGGATCCATTAACAGAGAACTGCCGGTTGCGCAGATAATTGATTCTGATTGCACTGTTTCTCCTGATGATAGTATAATTTTCCAAACAGAATCAGTTTGAGAGTATTCAGCTTTTGAATTGTAAATGGTTATCAATCCATTGGCCTCTAAATATTGGGAAAGAAGCTTTACGAATCGGCCGCCTTTTACTGTAAATCCCTTGCCAATAATGAGCCCTCCATGTGCATTTTCAAAAACCGGAAACCGGCTCGTAAACTCCTCCTTCTCCAGCCACTGTATCCATCCTTGAGGCCAGTTGTATTTTTCCGGTGCTCGTTTAAAATCAAAACCGATTTCAGGATATAGAGCAGGGCGTACAACACCATTCTTCTCATAAAATGATTCTCCGCTGAATTCCTTAACTCTTTGTAAGAGATCGGAAATGGAGTGGAGGGCTTCCTCAGCATGCCAGCTCATTTTTGCTCTGCGACCGGTTGCGGGATTAACCAGCATTGATGGTGCCCCGGAAGCGCCCGAGCCGGGATTCCCCCGGTCAACTACGGCACATTTGAATCCTTTTTGGATGAGTGCATCTGCGGTAGAGAGGCCGGCTATACCGGCTCCGATGATAATCGCATCAAACTCCTTGGTTTCTTTTACGATAGGATTTCACCGGATTGGATTACATTTACGCCTTTACTCTTCATATCAATCCAGGCCTGATCGAGCGAACCGTCAAGGTCAATGCCTTTAACGGCATCTTCAATAATGTGCATGGTAAAACCTTCATCAATCCCATCCAGTATAGACCATTTCACACAAAAATCGGTAGCCAGGCCTACGGTATACAGGTCACTGATGTGGCGCTCTTTCAAATATCCGCTTAGACCTGTAGGCGTTTTTTGATCATTTTCAAAAAAGGTAGAGTAGGAGTCGATCCCTTTTCGAAACCCCTTTCGAATAATTACCTGGCTTTTCAGGGTATTTAACTCACGATGAAATTCTGCACCCTTTGTGCCTTGCACGCAGTGATCGGGCCAGAGTACCTGCGTTCCGTATTCAAGTTCAACCGTGTCAAAAGGATTTTTATCACCATGAGATGAAGCAAAAGAGTGATGACCCGATGGATGCCAGTCCTGAGTTTGTATAACCGTGTCGAAATGATTAATCAGTCGATTTACAATGGGAACAATGGTATCGCCATCGGGCACGGCCAATGCTCCTCCGGGACAGAAATCATTTTGAATATCTACAACTAAAAGTGCTTTCATGGTTCTGTAATCTATGGTTTTATTAATTTCATTAAAACGTCTCTGTTTTCCATCAATTTAGTACTGATACCCACTTTGTAAATATGTGGATTCTCGAGGCGTTTATACTCGCGCTGGAGTCTTTTAAGCCTTGATTTACTGAATTGAGCGATCTCTTTAACAGACTGCAGGGGTTCTGATATCTCACCATTCAATACTAAAGGAATCAACAACGATTCAAACTCGCGGGTATTGAGATCACTTTTTTGAGCTGGAAATGTCGGGTTATGCATGCGTTCGAGTAATTTTTCATTTTCAAGAAGAATGGCATCTCCATAAAAAGTACCGTCGTTGTTAAAATAGCGATAAATCTTCTTTTTGCCGGGGAGGGTTATCTTTTCAATGTTTTCTGAAATCTTCATTTTCGGTTTATTGGCCACAGAGCTGAGCTTATACACTCCATCCAAAGCGGATGAGTTGTGGCCGGTAACGAGCCTGGTACCCACGCCATATATATCAATAGGGGCGTCCTGAGTTTTTAAACTTGTTATAACACGCTCATCGAGCTGATTGGAAGCCGCTATTTTAACATTTGGAAAACCGGCATCGTCAAGCATTGTCCTTGATTTTCGCGAAAAGTAGGCCAGATCACCGCTGTCGAGTCGAATAGCACTCAACTGATAGCCTTTATCTTTAAGCTCTTTAGCCACGGTTATGGCATTAGGCAGGCCGCTTCCCAGTGTATCATACGTATCAACCAACAAGATTGTATTATCCGGATAATGCTCTGCATATGTTCTGAATGCGGTAAGTTCATCCTCAAAAGACTGAACCCATGAGTGCGCCATTGTACCGCCGGCGGGAATTGAAAACCGTTGAGCAGAGTAGACATTGGATGTGCCGTCAAATCCACCAATCATGGCAGCTCTTGTAGCATGGATTCCGCCCAGTCCCTGAGAGCGCCTTAAGCCAAAGTCTAAAACTACAGAATTCTCCCCGGCAGCTACTTTAATTCGAGAGGCTTTGGTGGCAATAAGCGATTGAAAGTTTAAAATATTGAGCAGCAGTGTTTCGATGAGCTGAGTCTCAAGCAGATCTCCTTCAACCCGAAGAATGGGTTCATTAGGAAAAACAATTTCACCTTCGCGAGCCGAATAGATATTCCCTTTAAACTGAAACGATTCCAGATACTCTATAAACCTTTTGTCGAAACCCTCTTTTTTTAAATAATCAGTTTCTGACTCACTGAACGTTAGGTGTTTGACGGTTTCGATTAGTTCTTGAATTCCGGCATAAACCACATACCCTCCATTGAATGGAATTTTTCTGAAAAAGTAGTCGAATGTTGCCGTTTTCTTATGCCTTCCCGACAGGAAATAACCCTGTGCCATGGTTAATTCGTAGTAGTCGGTGTAAGAGGCCGGATTGTCTATATACATTAATAAATCAGGGTCTGTTTAATATGTTTAAAATAACAAAGGCTTTACTATCTATAAAATTTGATTCGCACAGACATCAGTAATTCATTGCCAGGTAAAAATATAAACTTAATGAAAGTGAAAAGAGGTACGATTTTCAAAAAAGGACGTTAAAGAAGCGACTGAAATTTCTCTATATTTGAGATCATTATATTTAAAATTGCATATGTACTTTCGTTTATCAGAAAAATTCTTGCTGCTTATTGCCATGGTTACCCTATTTGCAATGAGTTGCGCAACACCGATAGCACCTTCAGGCGGTCCTCCCGACACGGAAGGGCCATGGGTTGTTGAGACCTATCCAGCCAGCGGGACAACCAACTTTGACGGACGTGAAGTTCGGTTTACATTCAATGAATTTATTGACCGAAATTCATTCAGGCAGAATGTAAGTATTGAACCCGATCTTGGAATTGAATTTGAAACCGGATTTCGACGAAGAACAGCTACAGTGGAATTTTCCAGGCCGCTTCCTGAAAATACAACCGTTGTGATTAAGGTAGGGGTTGATGTAAGGGATACAAACAGAAATAAGATGACCAGCTCTTACGATTTAGCGTTATCAACAGGTGATGTTCTTGACGACGGAGAGGTTTCAGCAAGATTACTGGATGCAAAAACAGGCAGACCTGAAAGTGGCAAGCGCATATTCCTGTACCGTGAACCCTTCGACTTTTCCGAAAGAGCAAACTATGTGGCACAAACAGATACTTCAGGTACAGTTGAGTTTGGATACCTTAGTGAGGGTTCTTACAGAGCTATTTGGGTGAATGATATAAACCGAAACCGTATTTGGGAGCCTGAAAGAGAGAGAGCACAACCCTTTAGTGTTGAATCGTTTGAACTGGGCAGAGGAGAGCGCGCTGAACTGGGTACACTCTTTTACACAATACCGGATACAATTGCACCCAGAATCGAAGGAGTGGGCCTTTTATCGGAAAGACGATTGCGGCTGCGTATGTCGGAAACCGTTAAATGGGACCACGGAGCTAACTTTTCGGTTACCGACACCCTGGGCAACGAGCAGACAACAGCGTGGCCGCTTTATATGTCAGAGTCTGACCCGAATGTTTTATTTGCCCAAACTGACAATGCCCTTACCGATACGCTAATCTACACGCTGGAACCAAGAGGCTTTTCCGATGCGGCAGGAAACAGGTTAATTGTTGATTTCTCACCTTTTACCGGTTCCTCTGAACCTGACACGACCGGCCTTAGAACCATCTCTCACAATACAGGCAGCGGTCTCTTTCCGGATGAGCCGCTGGAAGTGAAATATTCAAAGTTTATCGATGATAATGCAGTTATCGATTCACTGCTGGTGTTTGAGGGGGATCAGATGTTTGCTGATTGGCAGAATGCAGAAATTGACAGGCATATCTTGCGTATTTCACCACAAGATGAAGTCTGGCAGAGTGGACTCAGATACGAGTTCAGGGTTTGGAACCCTTGGGAATCGGAACATGAACGAATTAATCCAGACTTTTGGCAGCGCAATCAATTGGGCAGTATAGAAATTGACGTGGAAAATGGAGATCCTGAGATTATAAAGTATCTTCAACTGACAGATAAGGATAACAGTATTCTGGTTGATACAACATTTACTGAATCCATTACCATCGACAATTTACCGCCTCTGGAATACAAGGCAATTGTCTTTGAAGATGTTAATGGTAATGGCAGATGGGACTCGGGTTCAGTAGATCCGTTTATAAAGCCGGAGCCTTATGCAATACGCAGGTCCATACCTGTCCGGGAAGGTTTTACCTCTGAAGTGTCTCTCGAGTTTCCCGCAAAAATAGAAATAGTTGAAGTGGAAGATGACCCTTTATTTGATGAACCGGAAATAGAAGAAGGAAATAATGATTGAGTCAACCTTGGAAATGGTTTATCAGTATCACACTGCAATTAAAGTGATATTGATCATTATTTTAACAATTATTGTCAACAGAATTGCCAAAAAGCTCTACAAGAAGTTTATCCATGGCAATAGTGATATAAGTGCAAGTGACCTGACAAACTATAAGTTTATAGAGCATTCACTTGCGTCAATTATCTATCTGGTCGGTTTTAGTTTTGCCATATGGCACATTGATTTTTTAAAACCAATTGCGCAATCACTGGTTGCCGGTGCAGGTATCCTGGCAATAGCTATTGGTTTTGCCTCTCAGCAGGCGCTTGGAAACATAATCAGTGGTATATTTATTGTGATATATAAACCCTATGTACTCAACGACCGGATCTCGTTGAGGGGAGATTTACGAGGTGTTGTAGAAGATATTAGCCTGCGGCATACTGTGATAAGGAACTTTGAAAATCAGAGAATTATCATTCCCAACTCTGTAATCAGCAACGAGGTGTTGATCAATTCAAACTACAGCGATACCAAAATTTGCCGGTTTATCGAGGTGGGTATCAGTTACGGTTCCAGTATTGATCTTGCCAAATCGATTATTGCCGATGAGATCGCAAAACATCCCTTATGTATTGATATACGCTCTGAAGAGGATATTGAAAACGGCGCGCCGAGAGTAATGGTCAGGGTATTAAGTCTGCTGGATTCATCCGTTATGATCAGGGGTTGGGCATGGGCAAAGGATGCTCCGGATGCTTTTATACTGCAGTGCGACACCACAGAGAGTATTAAAAAGCGTTTTGACAAAGAAGGAATTGTTATTCCATTTCCTCAAAGAACAGTTAGTTATCTGCAACCGCCTAAGGAAGCAGACGTGTAAAACCTGTAAAGAAACTGATAAAAACTCGTTCAGGTAGCAGTTTTTCTCTGAGAATCGTTATCTTTTTGGTAACGCTTCCACGGTTAAATATTGAAATCAATTTATGTCAGAAGGATCAGTTAAATCTACAAGTTCGACCAAAAAAAATTCCGTTTCTACTAACGGATATCAACCCATAAAAAAGTACACCCCAAAAAACAAAATTCGATTTGTTACCGCCGCAAGTCTTTTTGACGGGCACGATGCCAGCATCAACATAATGCGGCGTATTCTGCAGGGCACCGGGGCAGAAGTGATCCATTTGGGGCATAACCGGTCGGTTCATGAAATTGTGAACTGTGCTATTCAGGAAGACGCACAGGGTATTGCCATTAGCTCGTACCAGGGCGGCCACATGGAGTATTTTAAATATATGGTTGACCTGCTTAAAGAGAAGGATGCCTCACATATTAAAGTGTTTGGCGGCGGCGGCGGCGTTATAGTGGGAAGTGAGATTTCTGAACTTCATGCCTATGGAGTAGAACGAATATTCTCGGTTGAAGATGGCAGTGAAATGGGCCTTCAGGGAATGATCAATCACATGTTGGAAAGATGTGATTTTGATACCGTTAAAATTGCACCAGCCGATCCCCAAGAGATTACCAATCGCGTAACCAACTCCATATCCCGTGGAATTACAGCCCTTGAAAACGGGCTGGAAGAGTATCTGAAATTTGACGGAAATGACTTAGTAATCAATAAAAAGAAGAAACTAACCTCCGGAAAGGCGGCTCCAATCCCGGTATTGGGTATTACAGGTACAGGTGGAGCCGGAAAGAGTTCACTCACCGACGAAATCATTCGGCGTTTCATTACAGAATTTAAAGAGTTAACCATTGGTGTAGTATCGATTGATCCATCTAAAATTAGAACCGGCGGAGCACTGCTGGGTGATCGTATTCGGATGAACAGCATTGATACCGACCGTGTATTCATGAGGAGTTTGGCAACCCGCGCATCCAATAAATCAATCAGTGATGCTGTTCAGGGTGTGATAGAGATCTATAAAACTGCAGGATTCGATCTGATTATTGTAGAAACTAGCGGTATTGGGCAAAGCGGTGCAGAGATCGTTGAAATATCAGACATTCCGATCTACGTAATGACGCATGAGTATGGAGCTGCAACACAGCTGGAGAAGATCAACATGCTCGACCTGGCCGACCTTGTGGTGCTGAATAAATTTGAGAAGAAAGGATCTCTGGATGCTCTTCGCGATATACGGAAACAGATACAGCGAAACAGGGGAGAGTGGCATGAAAAACCGGTAAATATGCCCGTCTATCCCACTATTGCGGCCCAGTTTAATGATGAGGGAGTTCACAGGTTATTCTCCGCCATCGTAGACAGAATAAACGACCGTTTTCCACTGGAATGGAAAACAGAGCTCTATACTAATTCCAAGCCGGCTGAAGACCTGCATATCCAGGCTGTGATACCCGGTAAACGGCAACGATATCTCTCTGAAATCGCTGAAGCCATCAACGACTATCACAAATGGGTGGAAGAACAGGTGGAAATCGCCTCAAAACTGGACCATGTCCGTGGTACAATTGGCCAGGTGAAAAACTGGAAGCCGGAAGATGATCAACTCATTCTCTCCAGGCTGGAAGAGATGGAGCAGCACTGGTCGGTTAAACTTGACCCGTTGCCTTCCAAGATTCTTGAAAATTGGGATCAACTCTACCGGAAGTACCGGCAGGAGACCTTTGATGTAAAAATCAGGGATAAGGTTATAAAGAATGAATTGTACCGGGAATCGCTGAGCGGTACCAAAATTCCAAGAATTTCACTGCCAACTACGAAAAGCCTGGGTGACCGGCTGAAATTTGCTCTAAAGGAGAACCTGCCGGGATATTTTCCATACACAGCCGGTGTGTTCCCATTTAAGCGTGAGGGAGAAGATCCCACACGAATGTTTGCAGGTGAAGGTACCCCGGAGCGTACCAACCGGCGTTTTCACTATGTAAGTGAGGGAATGCCTGCAGCACGGCTCTCCACAGCCTTTGATTCGGTAACCCTTTATGGAGAAGATCCTGATCACAGGCCGGATATTTACGGGAAAATCGGAAATTCGGGAGTAAGTATTTGCACCCTTGATGATATGAAGAAGCTCTATTCAGGTTTTGAGCTCACATCGCCAACAACTTCGGTGTCGATGACGATTAATGGACCTGCACCCATGATTTTGGCGATGTACATGAATACAGCTATTGACCAGGAGGTGGAGCGCTACCTTAAAAGAAGCGGTAAATGGGATGAAGCTTCCAAAAAAATCGAAGCCATTTTTAAGGGGAAAGATACTCCACGGCCAAAATATGAAATGGAACTGCCTCCCACCAACAATCAGTTTGGTTTGGGTACACTCGGGATAAGCGGTGATCTTCTTGTTGATAAGGATACCTATGAAAAAATTAAGGAAGACACCCTGAAAATCGTACGGGGTACGGTTCAGGCTGATATTCTAAAAGAGGATCAGGCCCAGAACACTTGTATCTTTTCAACAGAGTTTGCCCTTAAAATGATGGGGGATATCCAAACCTATTTCACCGAACATGAGGTGAGAAATTACTACTCTGTTTCTATATCAGGATATCATATAGCTGAGGCGGGTGCTAACCCGATAACGCAGGCTGCATTTACCCTGTCTAATGGATTTACTTTTGTGGAGTACTACCTGTCAAGAGGCTTAACTGTTGATGATTTTGCCCACAACCTCTCGTTCTTCTTCAGTAACGGCTTAGACCCTGAGTATGCGGTAATTGGGCGTGTAGCACGAAGAATCTGGGCCATAGCGATGAAACACAGGTACTCAGCCAACGAGAGATCCCAAAAGCTAAAATATCATATTCAGACAAGCGGAAGGTCGCTTCATGCGCAGGAGATTCAGTTTAATGATATCAGGACAACACTTCAGGCCCTGATGGCCGTATACGACAACTGTAACTCTCTTCACACCAATGCGTACGATGAGGCCATTACCACTCCTACGGAAGCGTCCGTGAGGCGTGCCCTTGCCATACAGCTCATTATCAATAAAGAGATGGGCATGACCAAGAATGAGAATCCGCTTCAGGGTTCCTTTATTATTGAAGAATTAACCGATTTGGTAGAAGAGGCTATTCTGCTCGAATTTGATCGTCTCACCGAAAGAGGCGGCGTTCTCGGAGCGATGGAGAGTATGTACCAGCGTGGTAAAATTCAGGAAGAGAGCCTTCACTATGAATCGCTTAAGCATTCCGGTGAACTTCCCATAATTGGCGTGAATACGTTTAAAAGCGATCTGAAAACTGAAGAAGACGAGCGGGAGATTGAATTGATTCGATCTACAGAGAATGAAAAGCTGCAGCAGATTAAGAACCTGAATGCTTTTAAAAAAATTAATGAAGAAGATTCCAAAAAGGCGATTGAGAAGCTTAAAGAGACCGCCAGGAAGAATGGCAATCTGTTTGAGGAGTTAATGGAGACTGTAAAAGTATCTTCATTGGGTCAGATATCACATGCGCTTTATCAGGTAGGCGGGCAGTATCGGCGAAATATGTAATCTACCATGCACTCCGTTCGCGTGGAGTGTGCTTCGCACGTTGAGTATAACACGGCGCGTTATGTTGAGTACGCCTTCGGCGTGTTGAGTGTTCGCTTCGCTCACGTTGAGGATGAGACCTGAGTATTGAAATGTGCTGGACAAAACTTATCGAGCTAAGTTTCTAAAACTCCACGCTCTCGGCCTGCTGGCTGAGAGCACTCAACATAACGCGCCGTGTTATACTCAACGTTCTACTTTAGCTGCGAACTGCAATTTGTCCCCTTAGGCGCTGTGCTCTGCTGGCTATCTGAGTGGTAGGATATTCGTCTAATATCTCATCAAGCAGACGTCTGGCCTCCTGAGGTTTTTCAACTTCTAAATAGGCTTGAGCAGCTTCAAAAAGATTGTAGGGAGTGGTAGCTTCATTTTCATCCCATCGGGCTGCTTCTTCAAATTTTCTGGCCGCTTCATCGTATCTCTCGAGTTCAGCTAATAGAATAGCATGCAGTGAGATAGGAGAAACACCCAATATTCCTCTGGGAACATTGAACTCTTTTATAAAATCTAATGCAGATTCATAGTTGCCCAGTTCATATTCTGATACTGCGGCGTAGTATTTTGCAAGGTTGCCGGCATCTGTACGGCTGTAGTTATTTGCAATTTGTACGAATCCAAGAGTTAAATCCTCCTCGTCTCCATGTAGAGCCGTTTCGAAATCCCCTTGTGCAAGTGAACGTTCGGCAATACCAAGCAACTCCTGTGCCCGGCTCTCTTGCTGCCCGCTGTAAATGACATAACCGATAATTAATCCAATCACTAAAATAATAGCGACTCCGCCGCCAAGCACGGCAGCTTTATTTTGACTGTAGAAGTGTACAAAACGTGATGAATATTCAATTAGAAGATCCTGTTCCAGATCTTCCTTCGATAGTTTTTTGCTCATTTTAGTCGTTAATTATATATGGCTGCTGACGAATCATAATTTCTTGTTTAGACTTGCAAAGTTATCATTGTTTGGTGATTTAACCAAGTTAAATGAAAGCCTATCCCTCTTTTTGAAGTATACCGTGCTGAAGGGAGTAGAGCGTATCACAACGGCTTGCAATATCCTTTTCGTGAGTTATCAGAACGATGGATACATCCTCCGTATCGCGCAGTTCAAAAAGGAGTTCAAGAATCGCTTCTGTATTTTTTTCATCCAGATTCCCGGTGGGTTCATCTGCCAGGATAAGTGCCGGATTATTCATTAGAGCCCGTGCCATTGAAACTCGTTGTTGTTCACCACCCGAGAGTTCAGAAGGCCTGTGCATCAGGCGTTCTGATAGACCGAACCGGTCCAATAAATTAGCCGCACGTTTTTCAGCCTTTTTTTGACTTGTTCCTCCAATCAGAGCCGGCATCATTACATTTTCAACCGCGGTAAATTCCGGCAGAAGGTGATGAAACTGAAATACAAAACCCACTTTACTATTTCGTAATTCAGCCAGCCGGTCTGCTTTGTGATCGTAAATTGATTCATCATTCCAAAAAACCTTTCCTCCATTAGGCCGGTCAAGTCCGCCAAGAATGTGAAGCAGCGTACTCTTGCCGCTTCCGCTTGATCCCACTATAGATATAATCTCTGCTCCGCGAACATTGAGGTCAACTCCGCGCAAAATGTGAAGATCTTCAGTTCCTGATTTCGATTTAAACTTTTTTTCAATTCCTCTGCAATGAAGCACAACTTCTTTATTCATCGAATTTATACTTTGTTATTGAATTCAGGAAAGATGACAGGCTCTATATGAATGCATTTTGAGCTCTCTTGGTCAATTTCAAGAAAAACTCCGCATATCCTGTTGTCTTTATCTGCAATTTTATATTTCTGTGGTGTGCCGAGCGTAAACCGCCTGATAGACGTAGCTGTATCCATACCTATAACGGACTCGAAGGGCCCGGTCATACCCGCATCTGTAATATATCCTGTACCATTGGGTAAAATTCGTGCGTCGTTGGTTGGAACATGTGTATGAGTGCCCACTACGGCTGATACTTTCCCATCCACGGTCCACGCGTAGGCCAGCTTTTCGGCAGTAGCTTCGGCGTGGAAATCAACAAACACGATCTCGGTCTCTTTTTTAATTCTCTCCAATGCCCACTCACTTGTGGAGAAGGGGTCATCAATCTGCGGCATGAAAGTGCGCCCCTGAAGATTCAACACGCCAATCTTGATTGCAGAGCCCTTAACCGGATAGACACCATACCCATACCCCGCATTTCCTTTTGGATAGTTCAGCGGGCGAAGGAGCCGTTCATCGGTTTTCATATATGAAAAGATCTTCCACTTATCGAAAGAGTGATTACCGCCCGTTATTACATCCACATCCAGATCGTACAATCGCTTAACAATTGATTGATTTAAACCACGCCCTTCATGTGAATTCTCAGCGTTAGCTATGATAAAATCGGGTTTATATTTGTCTCTCAATGGTGGGAACATGGTTTCCAGCATGTTCAAACCGGTTTCTCCTACAATATCTGCGATAAAGAAAATCTTAACTGTTTGTGGCATTATTTAATAAGTGATTCAGATTTAGAAAGAGAGGTAAGGTAAAAAAATGCAGGGTGAGATTTATACGAACTTTGATTTACTACCCTTCTAAACATATAAGGCGACCGTAAAAAAGTGGCTTATACTTCCGGCAAGAACAAACAGATGCCATATCCCGTGAGCCAGTTTATGAGTTCGATCCAATACATAAAACAGAACACCTACTGTATAAAACAGGCCACCAGCTATCAGCAGGTTCATGCCTGTCATCGACATGGTAGCCGCCAACGGCTCCAATACCAAAACGACAAGCCAGCCCATCATTAAATAGATTATGAGAGGTAGAATCCTGTGACCTTTTTGTGGCAGGAGGTCAATAATAATCCCGATCATCGCCAATCCCCACACGATCGCAAACAGTGTCCAGCCAACTTCACCCTGAAGGGTTACAAGCGTGAACGGCGTGTAGGTGCCGGCAATCAGCAGATAGATGGCGATATGGTCAAACTTTTGAAAAATAGGTTTCCATTTTCCTTTAAAACTGTGGTAAAGAGTGGAGAATGTGTAAAGTGCAAGAAGGGTAGAGCCGTATATCGTGAAGCTGACAATTTTCCAGGGATCACCCTGCCCAATTGAAATGATTAACAAAATGATAAATCCGACTCCGGCTGCTAAAGAACCGGCCAGATGAGTAATGGAGTTGAATCGTTCGCCTTTATACATGTCTTGCTAAAGAGTGAGTAGTCTGATTCTGTAACACCAACTTATGAATTACAGTTCTTGGAGAGGTAATCAGGAAATATCTTCGATTAGTTTTTCAAGTTGATGATTTACCTGATCCATCAATTCATTCTCTTTACCCTGCACATGTTGTAATTTAGATCGGAGCTCAAAAACCTCTTCTGAAATACTCAGGCAGGCTAATATCATTACAGTGGAATCGGGCTGATTGGATAACTGGTTTCGATAAATGCGGAATTTCTCATCAACGTATTGGGCAATTTTGCGCGTATTTTCGACCTCAGTTTCTTCAACTTTCAGTGGAATTTGCTTGCCGAGAATGGTCACCTTAATCGATTGCATATCAATTACCGAGGTGTTTGTCTAGTTTTTCAATTAATCCTGCAACCTGATGTCGCATGGCTATCCGTTCAGATTCACTGATTGATGAGAATATATCAGTTTGATCTTTTTGAATCTCTTCAAGCTTGGCTTTCAACTTTAAGTTCTCGCGCCCCAATTCTTTATTCTGTTTCTTAAGAGCATTAACCTGAGCACGAATTTGTTCGAGCAGAGTCAGAAATGTCTCTTTTTGGATTTCACTTGCCGCCATGGATTTTCAAATTACGATCTCAATTTTGCTCCTGTGCTTTTCTCAAGCGATTGAACAATTTTTTGAACTATTGGTTCTACATCTTTGATGTTCAACGTCTTATTAGAATCTAAAAAAGTAAGCCTAAAAGCAATACTTTTTTTGTCTTGCCCGATATTTTCACCTTCATAAACATCAAAAACTGAAACAGTCTTTAATATCGTACCCGCCTCCCTTCGAATTGTTTCGGCCATATCCCCCGAACGCACGCTCTTATCAACCGTAAAGGCTGCATCAAATTCAAATACAGGGAATTTTGGAACAGGAGTGTATCGAATATCCGTTTTTACCAGGTTTTGATCATACAGGAAGGTGAGATTTATTTCAGCTAAATAAGCGTCGCTTTCCACATCAAACCCCTTTAATGTGATATCTTCCACGCGTTTTAATGTACAGACCGTTTTTTCATTCAGTAGATAATTGAGCCGGTGATTACCTTCAGCTTCCCGTTTCATCTGAATTTGAATTCCAAGGTTTTGGAAAAGAGCTTCAATATCTGCCTTGAGATCAAAAACCGTGAATGGAACCGGTTCTCCCCGCCAATCTGCATCTTTCTTTAATCCGCATAGTCCCATCAGGAGGTGTACATTCTCCTCAACACCGTTTACCCAGTTTCCATTTTCGCTTTTTCTGAAAATATGGCCCAGTTCAAAAAAGCGCAGGGTTCGCGCATTTCTGTTCAGGTTATATCGCAGTGATTTCAGAAACCCACCTTCAAGATGAGTTCTGAGCGTGGTATTCTCTTGCGATACAGGGTTCAGTGTATCGATCTGAAGATCTCTTTCTGCAAGTATATCAGCTTCTTTTTTTGAGAGCAGCGAATTTGTGGCAATTTCTTTATATCCCAGGTTTTTAGCGAATGAGCGAATTCGCTGATGAAATATTTCCAGCTCTGAAAGCTCTTCAGGGGCCATGAATGGTGCTGAGTCGGGGCTTGGGATGTTATTGTAATCAAATACACGCCCAACCTCCTCAATCAGATCAACCTCCCTTGAGATGTCGGGACGGAAGGGGGGGATGGTACATTTTAATAAATCACTTTCCAGTTTTTCTGTTTCAATCTCAAGACTGTTCAGTATGGAAGTTATTCGTTCAGACTTTAAATCGGTTCCTAAAAGCCGGTTAACCCGTGAAATTCTCAAATTCACGCTCTTCTGATCACTCTTAACCGGGTGTACATCACTGTATCCATCTACTATTGTACCGCCGGTGAGCTCAGCAATCAATTCTGCAGCCCTTTGTGCGGCTCTTAGCTGAATTGTTGGATCAATGCCCCGTTCAAAACGGTAAGAGCTGTCTGTTTGAAGGGCAAGGTTTTTGGATGTTTTCCTGATTGATGACGGTTCAAAATAGGCGCTCTCAATCAATATGGAGTCAGTTGATTCGGTGACCTCACTGTTTTCACCACCCATTACTCCGGCAATGGCCACAGGACCGTTACCATCACAAATAAAGAGAGAACCGGCAGGCACTTTTCGGTCAACGCTGTCGAGAGTGGTGAATGTGGTCTCTTTATTGAAACTCTTTACAATAATCTCTTTGCCGTTTATCAGCTTATAGTCAAAAGCATGGAGCGGCTGCCCAATCTCATGAAGCACAAAATTTGTGGCGTCCACAACATTATTAATGGGTCTCAAACCAATAGCCAAAAGACGGGTTTTGAGCCAGTCTGGCGACTCTTTAACGGTTACATTCTCAACCAGCAGGCCTGCATAGCGATGGCATTTATCACTATCCTGAATTGAAATCCTGATACGCTCGTCAATGTTTCCCGGCTTAGGCTTAATTTCGGAATAAGGGTTCTTCAGGGAGGTTTCTACAACTGCAGAGAGATCCCTGGCTACACCGATGTGGCAAGATGCATCCGGGCGGTTAGGAGTAAGGCCGATCTCAAATACAGTATCTTTTTCAATATTGAGCACCGGTTTGAGTTCACTTCCGGCTTCAGCGCTGGTATCAAGCACCATAATGCCTGAGTGGTCATCGCCAATTCCCAATTCAGATTTTGAGCAGATCATTCCGTGCGACTCTTCACCACGCAGCTTGGCCTTCTTTATCTTCAGGTAGCTTCCATCTTCCATAGGAACCGGAAGGGTAGAGCCAACGGTGGCTACGGGCACTTTTTGACCGGCAGCAACATTTTTGGCACCGCATACAATTTGAACTTTCTCTTTACCTATATCTACGCGGCATACCTGGAGCTTATCGGCATTGGGGTGAGATTTAACTTCAAGTACATCGCCAACAACGAATCCTTCAAAATCTGATCCAATCCGTTCGGACTCTTCAACTTCAAGGCCAAGCAGGGTTAATTTCTCTTCAGTCTGTTCGGGAGTAAGATCAAAGTCGAGATACTGTTTTAACCAGTTGTATGAGATTTTCATTGGAGAGTACTCAGGTAAATAATTTTAATATTTCTTTAACTCAGATATATGCAAAATTTCAATTGGAATAACTTTTACTGCCTCACTTAATAAGTTATTCCTGAATGGTTTGCGGAGCTGTTTAAGATTTAAACTGATTCAGGAATCGAATATCATTTTCATAAAGAAGACGGATATCATCAATGCCGTAGCGCAGCATGGCAATGCGATCTACACCCATGCCGAATGCGAAACCGGTATACTTCTCTGAGTCAACACCTGTGGCATCAAATACATTGGGGTCAACCATACCCGCACCAAGTATTTCGAGCCACTGTCCGCCATTTTCACTACCCCACCAGACATCCATTTCAAGACTGGGTTCGGTAAAGGGGAAAAAGGAGGGACGAACCCTGTATTTTACATCGCTGCCGTACATTAGCCTGGCAAACATCACCAGTGTTTCAATCAATTCACCCATCGTTACGTGCTCATCTACATACAGCCCTTCAACCTGGTTAAACTGGAAGTAGGATTTTGCTGTGACAGCTTCATTCCTGAAAACACGTCCGGGCATAATTGATCTCAGCGGCGGCGTTTGTTCCTTCATCAGCCGGATCTGAACGGGCGATGTATGCGTTCGAAGCACAAGGTCGTCCGATTTCGGATCATCAGACTTCCTAACGAAGAACGTATCCTGCATATCCCGAGCCGGATGGTCGGGCGGGAAATTCAGAGCGGTAAAATTGTGAAAATCATCCTCCAGTTCCGGACCGTCAGCAATGTTAAAACCAAGACGAAGAAAGATCTGTTTGATTTCATCGAGAGCCTGCGTAAGGGGATGGAAGGAGCCGGTGAATGAGGGTTCTACAGGAAGTGTAATATCGTCAAGGGCGCCAAACTCCTTTTTTGTAGAAGACTCAAGCTCCTTTTTGGCGGTATCAAATTTGTTTTGAGCCAGGACCTTTACTTCATTCATCGCCTTGCCCACAGCGGCTTTTTCCTGTTTGGGAACGCTGCCCATCAGTTTGAACATCTCCTGAACTTCGCCATTTCTGGATAGAAATTTCAGTCGAAAAGCTTCCAGTTCATCATTGCCGGATAGATTGAAATCCTGGATCTCTTTTTTGAGTTGTTCAATTTTATCGATCATGTAGAAATCTGTTAAAATCTAACCCGGAAGAAGTTAAGATGGGTTAATCTGAAAAGTATGTGATAAAAAAAAACCGGCAAACCTGTTGAGAGATCTGCCGGCTGTAATAAAATGGAAGAAATTAATTTACTGCTTCTTTTACAATGGCAGTGAATGTTTCCGGATCGCGTACAGCAATATCAGCTAACATTTTTCGATTAATTTCGAGCCCGTTGGACTTCATTCCGTGAATCAGTTTTCCGTAGGTGGTTCCGTTTAACCGGGCAGCTGCATTAATACGTGCAATCCAAAGACGTCGAAACATTCGCTTACGAACTTTCCGATCGCGGTACTGGTATTGAAGACCTTTCTCTACCGCATTTTTGGCAACAGTATAAACGTTTTTGCGTCTGCCCCAGTAGCCTTTCGCCTGCTTTAGAATCTTGCGGCGACGGCGACGGGAAGCCACCAAATTTGTTGAACGTGGCATTTTTACTAACGTTTAATGGTTTATAATTTGATTATCCGTAGGGGAGAAGCGCTTTGACAGATTTTACATCAGCATCGTGTACTAATGTATCTTTGCCAAGGTTGTTCTTCCTTTTGGGTGATTTCTTTGTGAGAATATGACGTTTATAAGCTTTTTTACGCTTAATTTTACCGGATCCGGTAAATTTAAACCGCTTCTTGGCGCCGCTATTCGACTTCATTTTAGGCATAGCTTGCTTAATTATCTGAATAATTATAAAGACTGCTAAGATAACAAGGATTATTATCTGATAAAAGAGAAGTTTTAACCTTTTGATGGAGAGAGAATCATAATCATTCTTCGTCCTTCCATGGTTGGGTTTGATTCAATCTTGCTTACGTCATCCAATGATTCTGCAAGTTCTCTTAATAGCTTTTCTCCCTGTTCGGTGTAGAGCATATCACGCCCCCGAAACTGTACAGTTGCTTTCACTTTATCTCCACCCTCAAGAAATTCTCGGGCGTGCCGGGTTTTAAACTCAAGGTCATGATCATCTGTTGTTGGCCGAAAGCGAAGTTCCTTTACCTGTATAGTATGCTGTTTCTTTTTGGCTTCCTTCTCTTTCTTCTTCTTCTCATACATGTATTTGCCAAAATCGATCACTTTACAGACCGGTGGCTTTGCATCCGGAGCTACCTCTACCAGATCCATTTTAAAGGATTCTGCTATTTCCAAAGCTCTTTCGATCGATACAATCTCGTGTTCGTCATCAGGTTTGATAAGGCGCACTTTGGATGAACGAATTTCATCGTTCACCTTTGGGCGATCATCATTCCGTTGTCTTCTCATGGTGTTTCTTCTTGCGATAAGATACCTCTGTATTTTTATTTATGGTTTGGTGGCAGTGAGCGGGAAGTGTTTTCTTCCTTCACCCTATTAAAAAAATCATCAAAAGAAAACGTTCCAATATCGCCCATTTTATGCCTTCTGGCCGATACTGTGCCATTCTCCTTCTCTTTAGCTCCTACAATTAACATATATGGAATTTTTGCATTTTCTGCATCCCTTATTTTTGCGCCAATCATTTCAGAACGGGAGTCTACCTCAACACGAATTCCGATCTCCTTAAACCTGTCGGCACAACTCTGGCCGTAATCGTTGAAATCTTCCGAAATAGGGAGAATTTTAATCTGAACAGGGGAGAGCCAAAGAGGAAAATCTCCGGCAAAATGCTCAATCAATATACTTACAAAACGTTCCATAGATCCAAATGGAGCACGGTGAATAATAACCGGACGGTGTTTATCATTGTCTGAACCGATGTATGTCAGGTCAAACCGTTCGGGCATTACATAATCGACCTGTACGGTGCCAAGCTGCCATTTCCTGCCAATGGCATCACGAATGATAAAGTCGATTTTGGGGCCGTAAAAACTGGCCTCTCCTAAAGCAACTTTATAATCAAGACTCATCTCATCGGCAACCTCACGTATCTCCTGTTGTGCACGTTCCCAATACTCTGATTCACCGCCATATTTATCTTCATTCTCATCCCGGAATGAGAGACGTATGTCAACCGGCATGCCAAAGGTTTTAAATACAAATTGGGTCAGCTCGATCGTTTTTTTAATCTCGTCCTTGAGCTGATTGTGTGTACAGTAGATGTGTGCATCATCCTGGGTGAATCCGCGAACTCTTGAGAGTCCGTTCAATTCACCGCTCTGCTCGTATCGATAAACCGTTCCGAATTCTGCCAGCCGCAGCGGCAGGTCCCGATAGCTTCGAAGATCATTTGAATAAATTCGATGGTGATGCGGACAGTTCATAGGTTTCAGCATGTACTCTTCATCATCAACCTGCATAGGATTGTATTGCGAATCCTGATAGTATGGGTAATGCCCGGAGGTTTTATAGAGTTCGATATTTCCAATATGAGGCGTAATCACCTCTTTGTATCCTCTTCGAACCTGTTCATCCCGAAGAAAAGCCTCAAGAGTTCTTCTCAAAACAGCCCCGTTTGGCAACCATAAAGGCAGGCCCGATCCAACCATCCGATCCATCATATAGATACCAAGCTCCTTGCCCAGTTTTTTATGATCCCGTTTTTTAGCCTCTTCAAGCTGTTCGAGATACTCATCCAGTAATTTCTGTTTCGGAAACGACACTCCATATATTCGAGTGAGCTGTTTACTGTTCACATCACCGCGCCAATAGGCACCTGCCAAGTTTGTGAGTTTAACAGCTTTAATAATGGAAGTATCGGGAATATGCGGGCCGCGGCATAGATCCGTAAATGAACCCTGCTCGTAAAAAGTGATCGTTCCGTCTTCAAGATCCTTGATAAGATCTACCTTATACTCGTTATTGCGGGCTTTATAGAATTCGAGAGCTTCCTCTTTTGATACTTCTTTTTGTTTGAATTCAGATTTATTTCTGGCCAGTTCGATCATCTTCTTTTCAACTTCAGGAATCTGCTCCTGGCCAAACGGCTCATCGCCAAAATCAATATCGTAATAGAATCCGGTCTCAATAGGAGGGCCAATGCCGAACTTGGCATCAGGATACAACTCCTGCACAGCTTCGGCAAGAAGGTGAGCTGAGGAGTGCCAAAAGGTGTATTGCCCTTCATCACTGTCCCATGTATTTATGGAAATGGTTGCATCCCGGGTAATCGGAACATCAAGGTCTTTAATTTCACCATTCACAGTTACGCTCAATGCATTTCTGGCTAAACCTTTTGATATACTCTCTGCAACTTCAAGGCCTGTAATATTTTTTTTAAACTCTTTTTTTGCGCCGTCAGGAAAAGTCAGGGTTATGGAGTCTTCTGGCATTAATTTATCACTATGGGAAATATGAATATTATATTTTTAATATCTGCTAGGCGAAAAATACAAAATCCTGACATTCCATTAAACCATTATCTATATCATATTTGGTAATTTATACCATCGAGAATAGTCCTTATTATAATTTGTGTAATATTAACAACACATTTTTGCCGCAATTAAAATAAAAAAACGGCATTTCCGAATGGATAAGATTAAAAATATCAATACAGTATCGGATCAATTTTTTGATGATGAAGCGATGTTTCTGTACGACTGTAAAACATTGCTGATTATTGATGCTAATGAAGCCGCAGTACTAAGATATGGATACAGTAAGGCTGAATTCAGACAAAAAAAGATTTCAGACCTTGGAGAGTACCTTGATAAACCTCCCGGTAATGGTGACTTGAAAACGCGGCACGACTCTATTTGGAAACATTTCAGTAAAACCGGCAAGTCCTTTTATATACAGTTCACCAAGCAGCTTATTCAATACCAAAACAGACAAACCGAGCTGGCTGTTGCTCACGATATTTCTGAAATTTTTAACTCTGCGGATTCTAAGCTGCGACAGCTGCCTAAAGTTGATGTAATCAAAGACCGCTTGCCAATGGCCACCATTGTGTGGGACGAAGAGGGAAATGTAACAGAGTGGCCGGAGGCAGCAAAAGAGATATTTGGATGGAGTTTCAATGATTTGAAGGGTAAAAATCTATTTGATACCGGAATCTTGCCCGAACACATTATAGATGATGCAGAAATAAATCTGAATAATTTTATTCACTCCCGGCAACCCTACCTGACAATAGATTCCAAACATCTAACCAAATCAGGAAAAATCATCTGGTGTACCTGGCATTTAGCTGCTATGTATGATCCGTCAGGCAAGTTGCAAAGTATCTACTCCTTGGTAGAGGATATTACCAGTAAGCGAGTTGCCGAACTCAGCCTGCGAGAATCAGAAGAGCGCTTCAGAATTTTAAGTGAAGCCTCTCTGGTAGGGGTTTACATGACCCAGGGTAAACGATTTAAATATGTAAATCCCAAAATATGTGAAATGAGCGGTTACAGTAAGGATGAACTGCTTGATGATTTCAATCCATTCAAACTCTTTCATAAGGATGATCGAAGCAAAATGGAACGCCTGCGTGAGCTTTGGCAGCAAAATAAAATTGAATTTTTTGAAGAAGAAGTACGCGCATTAACAAAAACAGGCAAGGTTATTCATATTAAAGTATATGGATCAAAAATACTTCTAAAAGATAAACCGGCACTTATTGGCGTGGTTGTTGATCAGACAAAACAGATAGAGGCTAATAAACGATATAAAATTTCTGTAGATAGCTACAGGGCCCTTTTTGACTCGATTGGTGATTCAATTTACATTCAAAATTTGAACGGTAAGTTTATTGAGGTAAATAAGACCGCGCTTGAAACGTATGGATACAGCCGGGATGAAATAATCGGTAAAGACCCCTCTTTTTTGGCCGCTCCGGGAAAAGTTGATCTGGATGCTACATATGAGCTATTTGAAAAGGCACTTAACGGTGAACACCAGCGATTTAAGTGGTGGGGTAAGCGAAAGAATGGAGAAATATTCCCGAAGGAGATTCAGTTGAATCCCGGCAGTTATTTCGGAGAAACTGTTGTGATTGCAATTGCCCGCGATATATCCGATCAGTTTGAGCAGCAGCTTGAGCTAAAGCAAAACGAACAGCTGTTCCGTCAACTGTTTCAAAATTCTCCGATTGGAATTGCCCTGCTTGACGAGCATAAAGAGATTCAAATGGCCAATCAGGGTTTTGAAGAGATCTTCGGATACAATATACAAGATATTAAAGGGCTTGAAATAGACTCTGTTATCGCACCGGATGATAAAGTAGAAGAAGCAAAAAGTCTTTCAGCCAGCACAGAACCCTTTGAATTTTCGAGTGTAAGAAGGAAAAGTGACGGAAGCCTCGTCGATGTAATTATTTACGGCGTACCTGTGGTGGTGGAAGGTAAAACGATAGCCATCTATGGAATATATGTTGATATAACGGATAGAAACCGGGTAGAAAAACAGGTCAGGAATTCATTAAGGGAAAAAGAAGTGCTTCTGTCTGAAATACATCACAGAGTTAAAAATAACCTTGCTGTAATTACGGGCCTTCTGGAGCTTCAATCGCATAAACTGGAAAATGAAGTTGCAAGCAAGGCACTAAAAGATAGCCAAATGAGGATTCATTCGATGGCTCTGATACACGAGAAACTGTACCAGAATGAAACACTATCAAAAATAAGTTTCGATAACTACATCAGAGACCTGATCGAAGTGATAAAGAGATCACACAATACCCACTTAAAACCGGTAGAAATTCAGATAGACACCGAAGAAATAGAGTTCACCATTACACAGGCCATACCTTGCGGGTTGCTCTTGAATGAAATTCTGACAAATTCATTCAAACATGCATTTCCCGGCTCCTTTAAGGGTAGCCCGGTAATCCAAATTACTCTTAAGCAGTTAAATGAAGAGGAGGTAAATCTTGTAATTACAGACAACGGGGTAGGTTTGCCTGATAATTTTGAAAATCTCGGAAAACGGTCTTTGGGATTAACTTTGATTAAGACTCTAAACAAACAGCTGAATGCCAAAATGATGATCAGTGAGAACAATGGGACATCATTCAACTTCACGTTCAAGCATGAATCGGTGCTGTGTGTTTAATTAAGGTGAGTTTGAGATAAGATAGAGATCGGGGTGAGCAGGGAAAGCCTGTTGAGTGTGCCCCGAGGTGGTCGCCGGCTTCATTGCACGTGGAGTACGCCTTCGGCGCGTAGAGTGCTCGCTGCACGTGCGAAGCACACTCAACGTTCGGCTCGCGAACACTCAACACGTCGAAGGAGCATTCCTGAATTGGTTTTTATCTCGAACTCTCACTCAATCGGATAGCAATCCGCGTCTTCTTAACAGATTTGTGACATCAGGTTCGCCGCCCCTGAAGTCGCGGTACAGGTCCATAGCTTCTCTGCTGCCCCCTTGCGACAGTATAGTACTTCTATAGTGGTCACCGTTTTCACGGGTGAGGCCGCCCCGCTCTTTCATAAATGCGAAGGCATCGGCTGCCAGCACTTCACTCCATATATAGGCGTAGTAATTGGCCGAATAGCCACCCGAGAAAATATGGGCAAAATACGCTGATTTGTACCTTGGTGGAATTGCGGGATTATTCAATCTGTATTTGGCCAGTGAAGCCTGCTCAAAGCCGGCCACGTTATCGGGAATCTGAATGGGTGACAACAGGTGCCACTCCATGTCGACCATTGTAGCAGCAAGGTATTCGTAGGTATCAAAACCCTGGTTAAAATCTCGCGCAGCGATTACCCGATTGAGCAGATCTTGCGGAATTCGTTCACCGGTTTCATAATGCACGGCATAGTTCTCCAGTACTTCCGGATGTATTGCCCAATCCTCTTCAAAAGTAGAGGGGAACTCAACAAAGTCGCGGGGAACTGAGGTGCCGGCCAGTGAGGGATAGGTTACATCAGAAAATAATCCGTGAACGGCATGGCCCATTTCATGGAACAGGGTAGTTACATTGCCAAAGCTGATCAGTGCCGGCTCACCCTCAGCAGGAGGGGAGATGTTGAGTACATTTACAACAACAGGTTTCTGGTTTCTGAGTTCAGATTGAACCACAAAAGAGTTCATCCAGGCACCGCCACGCTTGGAGTCTCTGGCAAAATAGTCGGCATAAAATAGGCCCAGCTGTTCGCCGTCATGATCATAAACATCAAATACCCGCACATCTTCATGATATACCGGAATATCGTGACGCTCTTCAAAGGTGATGCCATACAACCTGTTCATCGTGTAAAAGACACCATCTTCAAGTACACGGTTTAACTCAAAGTATGGACGAACCTCATCTTCATCGATGTCATATTTTGCCTTTCTTACAATTTCCGCATAATACTCCCAATCCCACGGCATCAGCTCACCTTCAATACCGTCTTCCCTCATGGCTTCGATAATTTGATCAGCTTCTTCATCGGAATTCTTAATCACAGCCGGGATTAAACCTGTAAGCATCTCAAGAACCCTCTCCGGGTTTTCACCGGTTTGCGGTTCAAGTGCAAAATGGGCAAAGCTTTGATATCCTAAAAGTTCAGCGCGCTCAGCTCTCAACTCAACCAGCTCCAGAACAATAGGTGTGTTATCTATTCCATCGTTTTCACCAATACCTCTGTAAGCAGAGGCGTTCCAAACTTGTTCTCTCATATCACGGTTCCGGAGTGACGTGAGCACCGGCTGCCGGGTTGTGTTGGTGATAGACAAGAGATATTTGTTCTCATGGCCTCGGTTTTCTGCAGCTTCTTTTGCTGCAGCAATACGGTCACTGCTCAGTCCGTCAAGCAGATCAGGATTATCTACAACTACAGCCCGCTCTCGGGAAATCTCCAGAAGGTTCTCCTGAAATTGGGTTGTGAGAGATGAAACCCTTTCATTGATCTCTCTCATACGCGCCTGTTGACTGTCGTCGAGTTGTGCACCGGCCCGCACAAAATCTCTATATGTATCCTTAAGAAGTTTCAGTGACTCTTCATCTAACTCTAAATCTTCACGATTCTCATAAAGTGTGCCAATTCTATCAAATAGTGCACGGTTGAGAAGAATATTGTCTGAATGTGCGGCAAGTTTAGGGGCCATCTCCGACTGTATACCCTGTAATTTATCATTGGTATGAGCCGAAGTCAGATTTGAGAAGACCCGCTGAACACGTGTTAACAGTTCACCGCTCTCTTCCATAGCAACTATGGTATTCTCAAAATCAGGATCTTCAGGATTGGTTGCGATTGCCTCTATTTCGGCAATCTGCACCTCCATTCCCTTTACGAAAGCCGGCATGTAGTGCTCATCATCAATTGAATTAAAATCAGGTGCTTCAAAAGGAAGGGTACTGGGCGTAAGGAACGGGTTATCTGTCATTTGGTCAGGTTCAGAACATGAATTTAAAAAAAAGGTTAAGCAGAAAATTGTCAGAAAAAGGGGGGAATTCTTTATAATAATTGCCATAGAATTACATTGTGTTATGTGAGAAGTGCTGCTTGATGATTTATCGGTTCGGTTATTACCTGAATTTATTGATGAATCTTCCCGTCAGAATTTTACACTTATTTTAAAACAAACTGAAATATAAGGCTTTAGAGAGGAAACTTTGAGGAAGTGGGTTTAGGCAGATTCGAACTGCCGACCTCATCGATGTCAACGATGCGCTCTAACCAACTGAGCTATAAACCCGAATGATTTAAATATAAGCCCATCAACATTTGAAATGCAAAGGAATTTGATGATTCTTTCTTTCAGCTGAGTGATAAGCTTCGTATTTTTCTATTCTTTGAAAATTTATAAGAATATGCATAACAGACGAGCCGCACGCGAAGCCGCCCTAAAATCCATTTACGCCGTTGAAGTTGGCGGGAATAAAACCCAGGACGTTACGAAGAATATTATTAAAGCATCGCTTGATAGTGATACCGATTCTGTAAAATATGCAGAGAAGCTGTTGCTCAAAACCGTTGACTTTAAACAGGAGTATGATCTGATCATACAAAAGCACATCAATAACTGGGAAGTTGCACGATTGGCAATTATTGATAAACTGATTCTCAGAATGGCAATTTCCGAATTTCTATACTTTGATGATGTACCCACAAAAGTAACCATAAACGAAGCTATTGAACTTGCAAAGAGCTATTCTACCCGAAAAAGCGGTAATTTTGTGAACGGAATACTGGACGCCATTTTAAATGAGTTCAAGAAGGAAGGGAAAATTAAGAAGAAGGGCAGAGGCTTGATTGAATCCTCATCAAATGAATGAACAAATTATAGCAATTGGCGACATACACGGCTGTCTTAAAACCGTGAAAGCTTTATGGAAGAAACTTGAGCCTCATTCCGATCATATACATCTGTTTATTGGTGATTATATCGATCGGGGTCCGGATTCAAAAGGAGTTGTTGATTTCCTGCTTAAAAAGAAAAACGAACGCAAATGTGTTTTTCTGAGAGGCAATCATGAACAGATGCTGCTCGACGCCCTCGAAAAAGGTGATGCCTACAACTGGATGTTGAACGGTGGAGATACTACGCTTAAATCGTATGGTGATCAAGTTCGCGTAAATGAGATACCACAAGATCATATCGACTTTTACACTCTCACTCTCCCTTACTACGAAACGGACAACTACTTTTTTGTTCATGCAGGCGCACCGCCTCATCAAACGCTTAAAGAGAGTAAATCTGATCCCGAAGCACGAAAGTTTTTTCTTTGGGGAAGAGAACATCTCAATGCAGCAGAAACCGCCTGGGAAAAAACAGTGGTTTTCGGCCACACCCCAAGATCCTCTCCCATCAAAAAAAACAAAATGATTGGCATTGATACCGGTTGCGTATACAACCGGCTCGGTTATGGAAAGCTGACGGCTGTTCAACTTCCGGAAATGAAATTCTTTCAACAATCCTCTCTCGACTAATTTTTTAACTTTTGAAACTTTATGAATTTAAAATGCGGTATAGTTGGTCTGCCCAACGTCGGTAAATCAACACTTTTTAATGCACTGAGTAATGCCGGTGCTGAAGCAGCAAATTTTCCTTTTTGCACCATCGATCCGAATGTTGGACTGGTACCTGTTCCTGACGAACGCCTCGACCAACTTGCGAATCTGGTCAATCCCAAAGTGACCGTGCCGGCCACCATCGAGTTTGTGGATATAGCAGGCCTGGTAAAAGGTGCATCTGAAGGAAAAGGTAAAGGAAATGCTTTTCTCTCTCACATTCGTGAAGTAGATTTGATCGTACACGTGGTGCGATGTTTTGATGATGATGACGTGATTCATGTTGAAGGATCTATTGATCCGGAGAGAGACATTCACATTATTGAGGATGAACTTATTCTTAAGGATTTAGAGTCTGTAGAGAAACGGGTGGATAACCTTAAAAAGCAATCAAAGAGTGGCGATAAAAAGATGTCGGCACAGCTCGAGATTGTAGACCGCCTTGCCAAACACCTGCAGGATGGAAACACTGCCCGAACATTTGAGGTAACCCATGAGGAGAAACAGGCTTACAGAGACCTATCCCTTCTCTCCGATAAACCCGTCCTGTACGCCTGTAATGTTTCTGAAACAGATGTTAACAGCGGGAATGAGTATGTGGAAACTGTTCGTAAGGTTGCAGCCCGTTTTGATGATGAATTGGTCATTTTCTGTGCTAAAATCGAAGCAGAGATCGCTGAACTGGACGATGAGGGGAAGGATATGTTTCTTGAGGAGCTTGGCATAGAGAGTGCAGGACTCGATCGGTTAATTCAGGCAGCTTATAAAAAGCTGGGGTTAATTACCTACTTCACAGCCGGACCCAAGGAAGTTCGTGCCTGGACGATCAAAAAAGGCATGAAAGCACCGCAGGCTGCCGCAGTTATTCACACGGATTTTGAAAAAGGATTCATTCGTGCCGAAACGATATCCTTCAGTGACTATGTGGGGCTGGGCTCAGAAAAAGCAGCCCGGGAAGCCGGCAAAATGCGCCAGGAAGGAAAAGAGTACATCGTAAACGACGGCGATGTGATGCTCTTCCGGTTTAATGTGTAATTTAACGGTTATTCAACCGCCCGGGATCAACAGGCTGTAATACATCTTCAGGTTCACGATATTTAATGACTGCAGTATCGGCCGGTACACGATTAGGTTCAATCCGGTCGTGAACTACCCAGGCATCGGGATAGAATTTCTTCAACAGTCGTGAGAATTCAATGGCCATGTCGCGATCATGAAAATCACCTGCACGAACCCTGTAGTAAGGCTGGCGGAAAAAGACATACGCTTCCGGTGCATAGCCGGCTATCGTTGAGTCGGCCCAGGCCATAAAATTATCCTTGGTCGTATCGGCATGAACCACATCACGGGTTGAGAGTATCTGGACACGGAATCCGGCATATTCATCTACATTGCGGTCGTCTTTAATCACTTCACGTGTAAAAATCTCCGGCATATCATGATCCAGGTCTAAAAACTGATCTGAAAGGGTGCTTCGGCTTTCCACAAGCATCCTGTCAAATTCATCGAGATTTTCGAGTACATACTCCTCAAGAATTATATCTGTGAGTTCAAAATAGGGTGATGTTGTTCCCTCTTCATCTTCGGCGACAGGTTCTGTAGTGGCACAACCCCACAAAAAAAGAAACAGCAGAACAGGAATGTATGCGTATTTAATCATAAAAAATAGATATTAGACACCTACCGGATGCCAGGTTGTTTTGGTTTCCTGGAAATCCAGAATTAAGTATGGATTTTCATGGGTATCATCCGCCCAGTTTTTACTGTCGTAATGAACTACCCGCTTAACGCTTATAGATGCATTTTCATCTATAAGTTTCCGGGTTTTTTTATCAAAAATAGTATTCAGAACCGCATTTACATCCATATGGCTGCTCAGATGATCAACCATCTCTTCCCGGTAACCGGTTAAAATATTTACCACGCCTCCGGGTACATCCGATGCGTGAAGAACCTCTCCAAAACTTACAGCAGGCAGCGGATTGCTTTCTGATGCCAAAATTACACATGTATTACCACCTGCAATTACCGGTGCTATCAGGGAGATGATGGAGAGGAGCGGATCCGTATCCGACGCTATGATTCCAACCACACCGGTAGGTTCGGGCGTACTGAAATTAAAGTGCGAACTTGCAACCGGATTTACAGTACCGAAAACCTGTGGATACTTATCCGTCCAGCCGGCATAATAGATGAGCCTGTCAACGGATAGTTCCACTTCATAGATGGCCTCTTTGGATTTCATTCCAAGCAGCTCCAGCTCCTTGATAAATTGATCCTTGCGTCCTTCCAGCATTTCAGCAATTCGATAGAGTACCTGTCCGCGATTGTACGCCGATCTTCCGCTCCAGTCTTTTGAGGCTGCTCTTGCCGCCAATACCGCATCCCTGACATCTTTGCGCGTGCAGCGGCATGCATTGGCGACTATCTTGTCATTACTGTTTTTAACCTTGTAGGTTCGGTCGGATTCACTTCTGGGGAATTTCCCGCCAACATAGGTTTTATAGGTTTTTAAAACGTCAATTCTGTCTGACATGAATGTTTATTTAAAAATTATGCTTCGAATGAGACGTGGTATTTTTATCAATCCACTGGTTTTAGCTGTAATTCGACTGAAAAATACCATGTCTTTCACTATTTAAGATTTACGTACGGATACAGCCCGTGCAGCCCGCCTTCGCGCCCGACTCCGCTCTCTTTATATCCTCCAAAGGGTGAGGTTGGATCAAACTTATTAAAGGTATTAGCCCATACCACACCGGACCGTAATTTTTGACTGATTTTAAAGATTTTAGAACCTTTGTCCGTCCAAATACCGCCGGCAAGCCCATAGGGTGTATTATTGGCCTTTTCCACCGCTTCCTCCGGTGTCCGGAAAGTTTGAATCGTCAAAACAGGCCCGAAAATTTCTTCCTGTACAATCCGGTTGCTTTGTGCCACACCGGTAAATATGGTAGGCTTGCAGAAATAACCTTTATCCGGCAGGTTTGATGAGTTGCTTTGATGGATGGTTGCCCCCTCCTTAATACCTATTTCAATATACTCATTGATCTTGTTGAACTGCATTTTGGAATTGATGGCCCCGATATCCGTATTTTTATCCAGCGGATCACCCACAATCAGCGTTTCCATTCTTTGCTTCAGTTTCTTAATCAGTTTGTCGGCAATGCCCTCCTGAACCAGCAATCGTGATCCGGCACAGCAAACATGGCCCTGGTTGAAGAATATGGCGTTCACAATACCCTCAACGGCCTGATCCACTGAAGCATCCTCAAAAATAATGTTGGGTCCTTTTCCTCCCAATTCGAGTGTAAATTTCTTGTCTGTTCCCGCTAAAGATTTCTGAATAATTTTGCCAACTTCTGTTGACCCGGTAAAAGCAATTTTGTTGATGTCGGGATGATCCACAATAGCAGCACCTGTCTGACCTGCTCCTGTAACTATATTTACAACGCCTGCCGGCAATCCTGCATCCATGCAGATCTCTGCAAATTTCAGTGCGGTTAAAGATGTGGTCTCGGCAGGTTTCAACACAACGGTATTGCCCGTTGCCAGGGCAGGAGCGATTTTCCATGCAAGCATCAGAAGCGGAAAGTTCCAGGGGATGATCTGTCCGCATACACCTACGGGCTCAGCTTTTCTGCCCGGGAAGGCGTAGTCCAGTTTATCGGCCCAGCCTGCATAATAGAAGAAGTATGCAGCAGCCAGTGGAACGTCCACATCGCGTGATTCGCGGATCGGTTTTCCGCCATCCATCGATTCGATAATGGCCAGCTCCCTTGCACGCTCTTGAATCATTCTTGCAATCCGGTATATATATTTCCCTCTCTCACGTGGCGGTAATTTACTCCAAACTTTATCATAGGCTTTGCGGGCTGCCTTTACCGCTTTGTCCACGTCTTCTGAAGTCCCTTCAGCAAATTCCGCAAGAACCTCTTCGGTAGCCGGATTGATCGATTTAAAATATCGCTTCTTGGCCGGTACAGAAAAGGAGCCATCAATATAGTGTTGATACTGCTCCCTGATCTCTACAAAATCACTGCTCTCAGGTGCCGGGCTATAGTTCCAAAAAGATGCAAAATCATGCTTCAGGTCAGCATTTGGAGATGTGGGCTTCGGTGAGCCGTTGGCAGTGGCTTCAGCTTCATTTTCTTTTGTTTTCTCAGACATAATATGTGTACCGTTTTAAAATCGTTTAATCTTCAGAGAAGTAGTGCAGGCTTTGATAAACTCCGGTCTCCTGTTTTACAATCTGCATCAACAGGTCATTTGTGAGTGAACTTGCCCCAAACCGGAACCAATCGGGCGTAAGCCATGCCGCTCCCAGTGTTTCCTTAACCAAGACAAGATATTGCAGCGCCTCTTTCGCCTTTCGAATACCGCCGGCGGGTTTCATGCCTACCATAATACCCGTGTCACCGTAAAAGTCCCGAATGGCTTCCAGCATAACCAGTGTAACCGGTTGCGTTGCTGCGGGAGATATCTTTCCGGTTGAGGTTTTAATAAAATCCGCTCCGGCATACATCGCAATATCGCTTGCCGTGCGCACATTTTCATAGGTTTCGAGCTCGCCGGTTTCAAGAATAACCTTTAGATGAGCTTCCCCGCAGACCTCTTTTATAGCGGCAATTTCATCAAAAATAAAATTGTAGTTCCCCTTCAAAAATTCACCGCGAGAAATTACCATATCAATTTCATCGGCTCCGCTATCAACGGCAAACTTGGTGTCATCCAGTTTAACCTGCAGCTGAGCCATTCCGCTGGGAAAAGCAGTGGCAACACTTGCCACATTAATGCTGGTGCCTTTCAGCGCCTTTTTTGCCGTGGTTACCATGTTCGGATATACGCAAACGGCGGCTACAGAAGGCAGATGTGGCATAGGGGCGTAGGGCATCCTTGCCTTGCTGCACATTTGAATCACTTTACCTTCAGAATCTTTTCCCTCCAGGGTGGTCAGGTCAATCATGCTCAGGGCCAGATTCAGGGCCTGAACCTTTGACTCTTTTTTGATACTTCGCTTATTTAAGCGTGAAACACGCTCTTCAACACCAACCTTGTCGATTGGGATAGTTTGATTAAAATCGGGAATGGAAATAACGCTCATAAATCTGTTCTGTTAAAATCTGAATTTTAAGGTACGGAACTTCAAAGATGAGTAAAAGGAGTTGAAAAATAGAAAAGCCCGAAATGTCTCCACTCCGGGCTTTTCAGTCAATCACTAACCTGATTATTCAATTACCGGCCCGGCCTTTAAAAGCTCATTACTTGCCTGTTCAGAGAATTTCTCAAAATTCTGTTTAAACATATCGGCCAGTTCAGATGCTTTCTTGTCGTAGGCGTCTTTATCTTCCCATGTTTTTCGGGGAAGAAGCACCTCATCGGGCACTCCGGACACTTTCTCAGGAATTTGAAGGCCAAATACAGGTTCCTCAACATAGTTGACATCATCCAGATTTCCGGCAATGGCTTCATTCAGCATATTTCGGGTGTGCGAGAGTTTCATACGGGATCCGGTTCCATACATTCCGCCGGTCCAACCGGTATTCACAAGCCATACATTGGAATCGTGCTTACGAATCTTTTCGGCAAGCAGTTCCGCATAAACGGTAGGGTGCAGCGGCATGAAAGGCGCACCAAAGCATGCAGAGAAAGTAGCCTGAGGTTCGGTAACTCCACGTTCGGTTCCGGCAACCTTGGCAGTGTATCCGCTGATAAAGTGATACATCGCCTGTTCGGGTGTCAACTTGGAAATGGGAGGGAGCACTCCAAATGCATCGGCAGTTAAAAAGATCACGTTTTTGGGATGGTTTCCAACTCCGGTATCACTTGCATTCGGTATAAAAGAGATGGGGTAGGAGCAGCGGGTGTTCTGCGTGAGGCTGTCATCATCAAAATCCGGTACCCTGTCTTTATCCACAACCACATTTTCAAGGATTGTACCCGGCATTTGGGTGGTCTGAAAGATCTCGGGTTCTTTCTCCGCTGAGAGATTGATCGTTTTTGCATAACATCCGCCCTCAAAATTGAAGATTCCGTCTTCACTCCATCCATGTTCGTCATCACCAATCAAAATCTTATCTGCATCAGCAGAGAGGGTGGTTTTACCGGTTCCCGACAGGCCAAAGAAGACGGCAGTTTTTCCGTTCTGCTCCATATTGGCAGAGCAGTGCATAGCCATTACGTCCTTTTTGGGCAACAGGTAGTTCATTACAGCGAAAATACCTTTTTTCACTTCACCGGAATAGAGCGTTCCTCCAATCAGAATCACTTTCTTTTCGAAACTGCAGAGGATAAACGTACTCGAACGGGTACCATCCACATCGGGGTCAGCCTGGAATGTTGGAGCAGCCAAAACCGTAAAACCCGGTTCAATATCCATCAGATCTTCATCAGAAGGATTGATAAACATGTTGTGCGCAAAAAGGGCGTGATATGCAGCTGAGCTAACCACACGGACATTCAACCTGTAATTTGGATCGGCACCGGCATATAGGTCCTTTACATAAATTTTTTTGTCTGTCAGATATCCGGCTACTTTTTTATGAAGGCTGTCAAAAATCTCTGAAGAGATGGGCTGGTTGAATCCACCCCAGTCGATATCATCTTTTGTGGAAGGCTCCTCAACGGTGAATTTATCACTCGGAGACCTTCCGGTATATTTGCCGGTATGAACCAACAGAGCGTGTTTGTCGGTTAAAACGGCCTCTTTATTGCAGATAGCCTGTTCGTATAGTTCGGTTGGATTCAGGTTCCAAAGTACATTATCACTGTCTTTTAGTCCCAGATAGTCAAGTCCGTATTTACTTTTCGGTTGCTTATGATATTGATCCATTTCTGAATAATTTCTATTGGTAGTCATTTCTGAATTTTGCAGCTCTTATAAGTTTTCAAAAAGATGAATGATGAGCCTGTTAAATATTTTGAGGTATATTGCACCCCATCTTGTTCTTTAAAGGTAGGGCTTTCACTTAATTTTATAAAAATAAAAGCGCTTTTTTGAATCTTTTTACTGATACAACACCAAACAGCTTAAATGAGATTCAGATTCATTTTGCTTACATTCTTTTTTTATAAAAAAAACACCAGATAATCTTCATTAATATTTGAACTGTGAAATTTGCTGCCATTCAATTTGCATGTACAACAAATCTGCCGGAAAACAGTGACAAGGCTGAACATTTTATCAGGGAAGCTGCAGAATCCGGAGCCGATTGTATTGCGCTTCAAGAGCTGTTTAATTCCACCTATTTTTGCCGTGAGATAGATCAAACATTTTTCTCCTGGGCAGAACCGGTGCCTGGTCCAGCCACCGATAGATTTTCAAAGCTGGCAAAAGAGTTGGGTGTTGTGATCCTGCTGCCGCTTTTTGAGAGAAAAGCAGCCGGAATCTATTTTAATACAATGGTAGTGCTTGAAAAGGATGGAACCATTGCCGGATTATACCGGAAAATGCACATACCGGATGATCCCGGTTTTTATGAGAAGTACTATTTCACTCCCGGTGACCTGGGTTTTAAGGTATTTGACACCTCGGCCGGCAAAATCGGCACGCTGATCTGCTGGGACCAGTGGTTCCCTGAAGCCGCCCGTTTAACAGCAATGGCCGGAGCTGATATCCTGGTTTATCCAACCGCAATCGGCACACTGCCGGAAGAGAGCGACACCGACAAAAAACAATTCATGGACGCCTGGAAAACCATTCAGCGAAGTCACGCCATAGCAAATGGCTGCTTTGTGGCAAGCATTAACAGGGTGGGAGTAGAGGGCGGATCTAAATTCTGGGGCAACTCTTTCGTTTGCGGGCCATTCGGAGAGATAATTGCACAGGCAGACGAAAATGAAGGATTTATTATCACGGATATCGATTTCAGCACAATCGAAAACCACCGTCAGATCTGGCCCTTTTTCCGTGACAGAAGGGTGGATGAGTATGGGGATATGACGAAACGGTATTTGTGACGGACTCACCCCCTGTCCCCCTCTCTTCTGCGACTGTCTCGGCCGCTAATTGCGGCCTGCCAGTCTTGAAAAGAGGGGGAACTTTGGAAGAAGGCCAATGCGCGAACTAAAATTACTGATAAGGAACTGACCATGGAGTTCCCCCTCTTTGCGAAGTAGCACAGTTCGCGGTCAGCGAACGAGGGCTACTGCGCAGAGAGGGGGACAG